>Ga0255772_10002161_pt1 | contig 19311 bp, 13 predicted proteins | sample 071ome_34_FD_179970 | JGI IMG/M metagenome (GOLD analysis project Ga0255772, IMG submission 179970) | Coastal salt marsh microbial communities from the Groves Creek Marsh, Skidaway Island, Georgia - 071411BT metaG (version 2) | ecosystem: Environmental > Aquatic > Marine > Intertidal zone >...
CCTCCACCACCACCGATTGCACCCCAAGCACTACCATCGTAGCCCTCAAAAGAAGATTCTTCAGTATTAAATCTCAACATACCCGAACTTGGACTTCCGTCTCTTTGAGCTGTTGTACCTTTATTTAGTTTTAGTGAAGCAGTATTTGCTGATAAATCTATTGTGTTTGTTTGTGTATCTAAATCGCCACCTAACTGAGGTGTCGTGTCTTCTACAACATTTTCTAAATAAGAACCTAAATCAGATATATTTGATTCTGTAATCGTTATAGTATTGGATGCACTATTGATTGTTTTATTGGTTAGTGTTTCAGTTACATCTTTTAGTGATGTGCCGTTTATTTTATATTCTTTACCTGTAGCTAAATCTAAGTGTTCTGATGAAGTCCAGGCGTCTGTAGAATTTACCCAATTAAATGTATGGTCAGTATCTCCTTTTAATGTAATACCACCACCATCAGCAGTCGTATCCGAAGGACTAGCAGTTGAGGCCAACTCTATATTTTTATCATCTATTGTAAGTGTTGTTGAGTTAACAGTTGTAGTCGTACCGTTAACGGTTAAGTTTCCACTTATGGTTAAATTACCTGTTGTATTGATATCACCTGTTCCTGTAATATCGTTGCCATTTAAATCTAAGTTGCCACCTAATTGAGGTGTAGCATCATTGGATAATTCAAAGGTAGAAGAAACAACAAAAGCTTCTACTGTTAATAAATCGTTAGCTGCAGCTGCCGTAGATAAAACAACTGATGTGCCGTTTGAAGCAGTATAATCAGCGTCATCTAATAAAATACCATTAAGATATATGTTTGTTTTTCCTGTACCAGCTGAATAAGATAGTGTTGTTCCATCATCATCTGTTCCTGTAAATGTAGTTTGGCCTGTTGAAGCTGTAAAGAAGAACATATTTTTAGCAGCTGAACCATCACCCCCACCACTTGCAGCTTTCCATGCCACACCTGTACCTGTTGTACTATCGGCTGTTAAAACATAATCGTTTGTTCCTACTGATAATGCTTGTGGAGCACCTGAACCATCACCTACTAATAGTTGGCCTTTTGTGGCCATACTTACTGTTGAAGCAGTACCCGAATCGAAGTATGTTACACCTGTTGATGAACTAAAATCTTGTCCTGTACCACCGTATTGTGAACCAATTGCCGTGCCATTCCAAACACCTGTTGTGATTGTTCCTAATCCAGTAATTGTGCCTGATTGGTCGGCATTTAAAGATACAGCGCCTGATGATACTGTGAAGTTTGAAGAAGAAAAAGAAGCAATACCTTTTATAGAAGTAGTGGCGTCAGCACCAACACCAATAACTTTTATGTTATTACTTGAATCTCTTACATAGATTTTCTGGTCAGCAGTATTAAGAGCAACCTCACCTACAACTATATCACTAGTAGTTGGTACCGAAGAACCGGTTTCAGAGCGTTTTAATTTTACTGTTGTTGTCATACAATAGTCCTCACATTACTATTATTTAGTTAGTAGACTTTAGTATGTTCCGCCATCTATAGTCGTAACTGTAACTGCTCCTGATGAAACTGTAAAGTTGTCTGAGCTAAACGAAGCAATACCTTTATTACTTGTTGTAGCATCCTCTCCTGCAAATGTAAGTGTACCTGAACTTTCTGTAACATCCATACCTTCACCAGCAGTAAATGTTATTGTACCACCTAGTGATGTTGCTGTTGAGTTTGAGCCATCTGTAACTGTTATTGCACTATTTACTAATTTAGCATTTGCAATAGAACCAGCCAACATTGCATTTGTAATACCTAATGCTTTGACTTGTAAAGCGTCGCTTGATACTTCAATAGAACTGTCATCTACTTCTACATCTAATGTATTGCCTGTTTTACTTAAAGCTGCACCTGCAATAATTTGACCAGCACCAGAGAATTGTTCAAATATAATATCACTTGAACCTATAGCAGATGTTGTTTCTGTTTGAACATATCCGTTATTTGCGTTGACAGTACCTTCTTCAACAAATAAGAAGTCCCCTGAAGCAATTTCTGTTGTTGTATCAAAGTCTGTAGCCCTTGTTAATACAGTTGATGATGTTCTAATATAGATACCGTTATGAGCTGCATTACTTTCATTTTTAATAAGTAATCTATCTCCATTTACTAGAGTATAACTATCTAATGTTGTTATGCCTGTTGAAAGAGTTAATGTTGCACCAACACCTGATACACCATTATCATAAGTTACTGTGTCGCCACTTTCTGCAGCCAATGTTTGTGTAGTTGCAGCTTTACATGAAGCATGTACATGTAATCCTTCAGCGATAGCATCCACATAAGCTTTTGTAGCTGCATCCTGAGCGCTTGTTGGGTCAACAACATTTGTAATTTTACTACTATTAACACTTACAGCACCTGTGCCGTTAGGACTTAATACTAAATCTCCGTTAGTATCCGTTGTTGAAATTGTGTTTCCATTTATATCTACATTATCAACAGTCAATTGTGTCATTCCAGCAATTGCTGTTGTGGTAGCACCTAAAGTAAGTGTAGATGAACCTAATGTAATTGTGGAGTTTGCTAATGAAGCGTTTGCAATATTTGTTAATGTGTTATCAGGACCATTTATAGTTTTATTTGTAAGTGTTTCTGTTCCTGTTACCGTTGCAAAATCTGAATTTGTATTACTGTAGTTTGCTAGGTCATTATCTACTACTAAATCAATTGTTCCATCCGAATCTTGATATGTAGCAGTAATTAAAGTTTCAGTATTTGAACTGAACATCAAACCTGTTATGTCTTGTATTCTTTCAGCGTTTAATGTAACATTACCTGTACTTACTGTAAAGTCAGTAGCATCAAATGAAGCAACACCTTTATTTGAATCAGAAGCATTTTCAGCTGAGATAGTAATAGAATTGTCGGCAACAGCAGTGTCTATTCCTTCTCCACCTGTAAATGTTAATGTTTCTCCTGTGCTGATAGTATCATTAGAGCCTGAATCAGCAGCTAATGTGAGTGATGAAACAACAGTATCAAAACTTAAATTTCCAGAACCATCTGTTTTTATAAATTGGCCAGATGTTCCATCTCCGTCAGGTAAAACAAATGTTGTTGTAGTTGTAACAGAATTGGGTGCTTTTATTCCAATAAAATTAGAACCGTTATTAGTACCTTCATTTAATTTTACTTGACCACCAATAGTTGCACTATTTCCTACAAACAATTCATCAATAGCTTTATTTGAATCTACAATAATTGTAGAAGAAGCTGTTAGTGTACCGTGTGCATGGTCGTTTAAGTCTGCAAAATATTTACCACCGATAATATCAATGTTAGCAGCTTCGCCGGCTGTCTCTGTGCCGGTTCCAATGAATAATCGGTCTCCATTATTACCTGATGTACCTGTACCATATGTTAAGGCTAACTCACCTTGAGCTAAGGCAGAGGGGGCAGTAGTACCCGAAGACCTTTTAATTTTAATTACTGTTGCCATTTTTAATCTCTCTCTTTGTTAATTCTAAAAAACTCCACCATTGAATATTAAGCTTCCTGTAGGTGTAGATATTTCATTTCTTGTTACAAATTTTTGTGCTGTTCCATCCCATTGTATTAAAGCACCATCCTGTAATGAAGTTGCATCAACATCTGCCAAGTTACTTAAAGTATTTGCAACTTGAGCACTAGGTAAAGTAACTGATACTTTCTGAGCTCCAGCAGTCGTTGAATTGATAGTTGCTGTTATAGGCATTGCCTATTACCTCCTTTCTTCTTTGTAATATTTATAAGAAAAGTTAATTGTAAAATCTAAGAATTTTATAATTTATGTGGTAACATTAGGGGATGTTGTAATAATCCCTTGAATAACTCGTGTTATTATACCTGTAGATGTTTGAGTAATTTCTAAATCCCAAACATATCTAGCAGGAGCATCTAAAGCTGCTGTTATGATAGGTGTTAATGATAATGTTATTACACCTGTTGTAGGGTCTGAACTTATAGTGGTTGTAATTGTTACTCTAGAACGAGTAGATGAATAACCTAAGGCCATCTTAGCTTCAGCTGTATATCCTGTTAAATCAAAAGCTTCTCCGTTATTATCCTTAACGGTAACATCAGTACTAAATGTTGCACCTTGGTCTAATTTTAAGTTTGCAATTGCAGCCATTTTTTATTAAGCCGTTCTTTTCCACATATACACTACAATATATGGTTGTAAGTTATTATGAGCATTACCACTACCTGCTGAAGATGTGTGTGCTGAACTTGTACTGTTGTAAGCATTTCCATCGTTATCAATTCTTACACTTGATAAACCTGTTGTTGTTCCATATCTAGGAGCTGCATCTCTACCATACCCACTTAAATGATAGTGAGATGGAATTTCTGCTTCACTTAGTGTATGTGTTTTAGCACCACCTGTTTCTTCTGCTGTATCAAATTCTGTTTGTCCTGAATCTATACCTACAGGTACTCGACCTGCACCAAAAGCTACCCATGTACCAAACCCTAGTAATGTTCCAGGATTAGTTGAGTTTGTAGCATTTGTATAAATCGAACCCACAGGATAAACAGCGTCTAATACAGTTTGAACATAAGACACATTATTAATTTTAAAATCTTTTCCTGAAGCTAAATTAATATGTTCTGATGAAGTCCAAGCGTCTGTAGAATTTACCCAATTAAATGTGTGGTCAGTAGCACCTTTAAGTGTTATACCACCACCATCAGCAGTCGTATCATCAGGTGAATCTACTGAACCTAATTCTATATTTTTATCATCAACACTTAGTGTTGTAGAGTTTATGGTTGTAGTTGTTCCGTTTACTGTTAAATTTCCAGCAATTGTAACATCATCAGGTAAACCTATTGTAACTGTACCCGAACTTTCTGCAACGGTTACCTCATTAGATGTTCCCGAAAATGTTAAAGTACCACCCATAACTGTATTTGTAGAATTACTACCGTCGGTTACAGTAAACACGGTACCACTAATAGAATTACTTCCTATAGCAATTGTTTTATTGGTTAATGTGTCTGTTGTATCACGGCCTACAATTGTATCAGTAGTTGTAGGCAAAGTTAGTGTTGCATTTCCTGAATAACCTGAATGTGGACCTGATTGTAAACGAGCATAATGAGCGTTTGAACTTTCACAGTATAATTTAATACCTGAAGCTGTGCCATCATTTTTTAAATCAATGTCGCCTGATGTTAATACTAATCTATCATTACCACCAATTTTAACATCTATTTGGTCATCTGTAGAAGCATGAAGCGTTGTATCTCCATCAGCATCCAATATAAATTCTAATCCATTAATATCTAAAAATGAATTAATACCTATAATTCCAAATGATATAATATCAACAACATCATTGGCAACAGCAGCTGTTCCTAAAACGATAGATGTACCGTCAGTAGCAGTATAATCTGCTGGTGATAATCTAGTACCATTTAAGAATACATCTACTTTATCGTTATTATATTGTAATGCATTTCCGTTGGCGTCATTGCCTGAAAATGTAGTTTGGCCACCTGTGGCAGTGTAAACAAATGTTTGTCTGGTTGCACCTGCAGCTACGTCTCTTGCTCTTGTTGTCATATCTATTTACTACTTTCTTTTGATTCTTCTTCTTTAGTTTCTTCAGGTAAGTTATCTTTTAGAATTTTTGTATGATATTCCATAAGCACGGATAAATCATTAAATTCTGCCGACATTTTTTGCTTTCTAGAATTTATTTCTTGTAGTCTAGATAGAGCAATTAAACCTGCTTCAGTTAAATTATCACTTTCATACTCTTTATCATCTAATGTAAATTTCATTTCATTTCTCCATTATTAATTAACTAATATTATTTATAATACCAAATTAAGCTGTTCTTTTCCACATTTTAACAACAATATATGGTTGTAAGTTATTGTGAGCTTGGTCTCCACCAGTTGATGATGTTGTAAATGTAGATGTACCTGTATTATTACCCTCTGATAAGAAATCATTATCACTATCACTTGTACTCATTGTTACATTGTGAGTATGTGATGGCATTTCAGAAATCGTTAGTGTATGTGTTTTAGCACCACCAGTTTCTTCTAAGGTGTTAAAACTTGAATCGCCAGTATCTTGGCCTACAGGAACACGCCCTCCTCCAAATGCAACCCATGTACCAAAACCTAATAGTGTTGCTGGGTTTGTAGTTACAGAAGCATTTATATAAATTGAACCTACAGGATATACTTGTTGTAAAGTACAAAGTGTGTTGCCACCTGAAGTAAGTGTGTTGGCTTCTGTTGTTAATGTTTTATTTGTTAAAGTTTCGGAAACATCTTTTAGTGATGTATCATTAATTTTAAATTCTTTTCCAGAAGCAAGATTTAGATGTTCTGATGAAGTCCAGGCGTCCGTTGAGTTAACCCAATTAAATGTATGGTCTGTTGCACCTTTTAGAGTAATACCACCACCGTCAGCAGTAGTATCTGAAGGTGAATCTACAGAACCTAATTCTATATTTTTATCATCAACCGATAATGTTGTTGAGTTAATTGTGGTCGTAGTTCCATTAACAGTTAAGTTTGCACTAATAGTAACATTACCACTAGAATCTATTACTACTTTGTCTGAACCACCTACTTTAATATCAATCTGGTCATCTGTATCAGATGTGATTGAGGTATCTCCGTCAGCATCCAATATTAACTCGTTTCCGTTAATATCTCCGTAAAATGCATTGTCTCTTGCTCTTGTCATACTACTACTATTTATATTCTCTTTTAATTATTTTGATTAATATTATTTACTAATCTGCTTCCTGTATTGTATTACCCTCGGCAACCCATTCTTGAATTGCTTGGTAGTGTGTATTTGCTGTGTCTAATGGAACATAATAAGTTTTACCATTAGAAACTAATTTAATCCCTGAGTTTACTCCTGCATCTATCTCATCTTGTATATATTGTGCTGATGTAATATCCATGCTGTCTCCTATAATTCTGCATCTGCTTCAACATAATAGCTAGAATCATCTTGTATAGCTATCCAACCCGAATGACCTTGTGTTCTTGCTGTTCCTGCTGTTACATTTAATCTTGTGCTATGGTCTGTAGTTTGAGCAAAACTGTGAGCAGTTGGTACTTGGTTTCCAGACATCCATAATTTTAGGTGTGTCGTATCAGATACAGACATACTTGGAGCACTTCTCATTGTAACACCAAAAGGCATGTGTCCATATATTGCTGTAGTTGAATAAGCAGCAGCATCCGATACTGTTTGTAAACCACTCCATCTCCAATAATACCTTTGACATCTAGCTAGACTTGTTGTTCTATCTTCAAACTGAAATGGGGGTATGCTGTTAGCATCAAATGTTCCTACTTCTAGTTGAACGCCAGTTATTTGCCATGTTGCACTACTAGTTGTAAGAATGTCTGTTTGCCCAACAGCAACATTCGCTCTAGTAAATGCAGCCCAAGATGTTCCGAGTGTTCCACTAGTCCAATCTGTTCCGTTCCCAAGATACCAATATAAACTTAAACTTCTTGCATTGTCATTATCTAAAGTACCTGTTGTATCACCTGCAAAACTTAATACTTTTTTCTCCCAAGTATTTGCTGAGTTGATAGTATAGCTTACAGCAATAACTCGGTCATTATCATTGTCGTGAAGATTTACAATATATGTTCCAGTTACAGAACCTTTAACATAAAAAGATAAAGTTACTGCCTCTGCATCTGATGTTCCCTTTTTTAATAGCTGTAGGTTTTGACCTTCTAAACGTTGTTCTACTCGTATCATTTCTTCAGCAGCTAAAGTTGTTTCTGGAGTTGAAACTGTTATTTTATAAGAATTAGCAAAGCCATCTGGAGAATCTGTACTTTGTTCGTGAGTTAATGATAATTCATCAACTGCATCGCCACTCCCAACTACACGAAATCTATCAACTGTTGTATAACCCGATACTCCTGTAACACTCGTACCTCTTTGAGCTATAGCCATATCACCATTTATAATCAATGGAGTAGCAGTCTTTCTTTCTTGAAAGTTTGTTGCATTTTTATATGCTCTAGTTACGGCCATAATTATTCTCCTAACAAGCCATTACTACACAGGGTACTACATAACTTCCATCATCATAAGTATTGATTACTGTAGTTGATGTAACCTTTGCGATTGTTTTACTTCTTACTATGTCATCTCCTTGTGGTTTTGCTGTGCCATCACCTGCTGACATAAGTAAGTCTCCTCTTTGAACTGTTGTTCCTTGTGCAATTCTGATAATCATATCACCTGTCATTGCTAAATCTATATCGTTATATTCATCTTCTTCTGTATCCCACTTAACAAATAATCCTGCAACATTAATATCACCCTCAACATCACTTACTTTAAGTTGGTTTCTTTGCTCGTTTTCTGCTGTGTAAGCAGGTTTTTTAACATCACCTACTGATGCAGTTGGATTTCCATCATCATCTACAGGCAGTTCATCTTCTTCTGTGTATAAAACATCATCATAAGACCATACAATCATTTCATCTAGGTTAGACATGACTGTGCCTTTAAGGATAGTTGGTTGTGAGTTGTCTGATAATCTTCCCCAACGAGATAAGTGTCCACCATTGTAGGATACTGTTGAACCTGATACTGATATAGTTCCCTCTGATGTACCTGCTTGTCGAAATTGAAGTAAATTTCCATCATTGCCTTGCCTATTTAATATTAATGAAAGGTCGTTGTAAGATGCAAACACACCATAATTTCCTTGCCAATAAAATTGGACATTCGTTCCATTAGCACCTTGCAAACTTGTTGTGGTTGAATTGCCAACACCGAATCTACCAAGATTATCTAAATTCATTTTTGTTGTTAATGTACCATCATTTGTTGTTAAAAATGATATTCTTCCATCTTCTGCTGTATTGGTCACATCAGTTGCAGTACATCTAATTTGTCCATATACAGTATTATTTCCACCATCATCATTTGCTTGAAATGCTATGATTGAAATTATGTCATTGTCAGCAGGTGATTCACTCTTGTGTTGTAATGTTAAATCAGCACCTAATGTGCTAGAACTTGTGTTTATAATTCTTACACCTGGTGAACCTCCTGTTGAAGATGATACTGTCAATGGGTTAGTTGGACTACTAGTACCTATACCTACACGACCACTAGAATCTATTCTCATACGTTCTGAGCCATTAGTATCAAACCTCATAGCATCATCACCATTTAAGTAATATAATTTTCCTTGTGAAATACCTGATTCATCACCAAATAAAATTCCTGCTGTATTAGAACTATTAGAAATAATTCTCATATAAGCATTTGTTGATGTATCTTCTATATGAAAATTTACACTAGGACTAGCAGTACCTATACCTACATTACCACTAGAATCAATGTGTACTCTATCTGTTCCACCTGTTTTAATATCTATTTGGTCATCTGTGTCTGCCGTTATACTGGTGTCTCCATCAGCATCCAGTATCAATTCATTTCCATTTAAATCAACAGATGTGTCAACAAGATTTACTAGATTTGACATAACTTTATTTACTGAAATATGTAAAATATCACCTGCTTGTGTTGTGGCTTGCAATACAACAGATGTTCCGTTTGTTGCTACATAATCATCTGATTCTATTAAAAGAGTACCATTAAGATATACATCTTTTTTGCCTGAGGCAGTATATGATAAGGTTGAACCATTATCATCTGAACCACTAAATGTAGTTTGGCCTGAGGTTGCTGTATAATAAAAGTCAACCCTAGAATCTAATTGTGATGTTGTAAATGCTCTAGTTATGGCCATTAATTATTCTCCAATGCTGTAATTCTTGCTTCTAATTCTTGTATTGTTTTGACTAGTAAAGGTACTAGTTTGCTTTGGTCGATTCCTTGATAATCAGGTACTGTTTCTGTGCCTGTAACATTACCATCATCATCATAAACATCTTGTACTTTTGTAGCATCTTTTGTTCCTGTTACTGCTAAAGGCACGACATTTGAAACTTCGTGTGCAAGAAAACCCTCTACTGTTTCTGATTCACCTATAAAATTAAACTTACAAGGTTTTAATCTTTTTAGTTCTGTTGTTGCATCAAATGTATAATTAACATTTTCTTTTAATCTATAATCTGATGATGTGTTATATGCAGTATTACTTGCTGTAACTGAAATACTACCTACTACTGTTCCACTTTTTTTAAATTCAACAGCAGCTCCATCTCCTGTGTTTCTGTTAAAGATTGCACATATGCTGTTTTGAGCAGTTGCTGTTATAGGAAATGTATCTCCAATTCTAGTAAATGTTCCTGAAGTTGCAGTCCAAGGTGCTGAACCTGTAGTACCAAAATAAACATTACCACTAGAATCTATTCTTATTCTTTCGTTGTCATTTGTCCAAAATGTTAGGTTATTATTTGCGTGGTCATAAATTATTCTTCCAACATCTGTATCATCATCATCAGCAAAATGTATTCTGCCATTATTGCTGCTTCCTGATTTAATCATAAAGTTAGTATTGCCTGATGTGCTTACAGTAAGATTATCTGTTGGGCTACTAGTACCTATACCTACATTACCACTAGAATCTATTCTCATACGTTCTGCATTAGTGCCATCTACGATTGTTTCAAATCTTAAATCTCCATTTTCAGAGCCATCTGAAACATCAGGTGATGTAGAAACAATAGTTGCATATGCTACTGTGTTACCACCATCATCATCACCAATAAATCTCATTTTGCCTATAACATCATTGTCAGCAGGAGAAGAACTATCTTTTTGAAAATCTAAAAAAGGTGGACTAGAATCTGCATTAGTATTTTTTAATAATAATCTTGGTTGGTTACTATCAGCATCAGTTATTGTTATTTGTGATGGTGTTATAGAGATACTATCATTACCACCTACTTTGATATCTATTTGGTCATCTGTGTCAGCAGTAATTGAAGTGTCTTTATCTGAATCTAAAAAAACTTCATTTCCTGCAAAATTACCAAACTTTGAGTTGTCTCTTGCTTTAGTCATTTTTTAGGATTTGTTTTTTAAATCATTTAATTCTTGTTTTAATTCTTTAATGGCTTGTATAAGAAGGCCATGTATAGCGTCATACTCTACTGTTTTGTATTTTTTACCATCATTCATTTGTAATGGTAATTCAGTTTCGTTAATTGCCTGAGGTAAAACTTTTTCTAATTCTTGTGCAATAATTCCGGCTGATTGTTTACCATTATGTCTGGTAAATGTAACACCTCTAATTTCATCAAGTTTATCTAGTGCATTTGGTATTACATTAATATCAGATTTTAATGCAATATCAGATATTGTTGTAGAGTATGCAATTAAGTTGCCGTCAGCATGGAAATCTCCATCTGCTTCTAATCTTGCTTCTTCATTACCATTTACAAAGAAAGATGTATGAGCATTGTTAGACCAAGAAATATAATCACCTGTGTCTAATCCTACATGTGTAATGCCATCTCTTAAATCTGTTTCAACACTTATAGTTGTACCTGAAACATCTATACCTGAACCAGCAGTTATACTAGTTAAATATCCTGAATCATTAGTCCATTGGCTGATGTTGCCTGATTTATTAGTTAGAGTTTCAGTTACATCTTTTAGTGATGTACCATTTATTTTATATTCTTTGCCTGTTGCAAGATTTAAATGTTCTGATGAAGTCCAAGCATCAGTTGAATTTATCCAGTTAAATGTGTGGTCAGTAGCCCCTTTAAGTGTTATACCACCTCCATCAGCAGTCGTATCTGAAGGTGAAGCTACAGAACCCAATTCAATATTTTTATCATCTACAGTTAATGTTGTAGAATTAATAGTTGTAGTTGTGCCGTTAACAGTTAGGTCACCACTTATTGTAAGTGATGATAAAGTTCCTAAAGATGTAATATTTGGTTGAGCAGCTGTCGCTAATGTTCCTGTTATATCACCTGAAGACTGAATAGTTCCTGTAATATTAATATTACCTGTTCCTGTAATATCACTAGAGTTTAAATCTAAATCACCACCTAATTGAGGTGTAGTGTCATTGACTAAGTTAGTATCTACTGTTGCAAACGCTAATTGTCCAGAACCATCTGTTTTTAAAAATTGTCCTGTAGTACCATCTGCTTGTGGATATTTTAATCCATCAAGAATAACATCACCTGTTCCATCGGGTGTAATAGATATATCACCATTACTAACAGAAACAATAGAATTACCATTTACATCTAAATCACCACCTAGTTGAGGTGTTGTGTCATATTTAATTTCTATTAATGATGTGTTTACTGTAACAAAGGCTTTGGCAACTAATATATCACCACCAATAGCACCTGTAGATAATGAAATAGTTGAACCATTTGTAGCAGTATAATCTGATGAAGCAAGTCTAACACCGTTTAAAAATACATCTATTTTACCGGCAGTATATGCTAATGTGTTACCATTATTATCAGAACCACCAAATGTTGCTTGACCTGTTGTAGCAGTGTATTCGTAATTTGTAAATGTTACTCCGTCAAAATTATATGTTACAACATCACCTGAAATAGCTGCTGATAGACCAGCACCACCCTCAAATGTCAATGTGTCTGTTGCAAGAGCAATTGTACCATTTGTTGAAGATGAATCTGCAATGGTTAATGATGTTGTAATACCAGCAGTTGTTGCTGATGTAATTCTTCCTTTATCATTTATTGTTAAAACAGGTATAGATGTTGTAGAACCATATGTTGCAGCTGATACGCCTGATGTTGAATCTGAAATGGTTAATATATCACCAGAAAGAGATGTTTCTAATCCTGTTCCACCTAATACTGTTAGTGTATCAACACCTAATGCAATTTCAGTTGTTGTTGACGAATCATCTGCAACAGTAAAGTTACCTGTACCAATAGCTGCATCCACTTCATTAATAGCGCCTACTATTGAACCAGCTGAAGTAGTTAAACTTGCTAAATCTCCAATATCTGTAGATGAAAGACTATTGAATGTCGTTCTAAATTCTTCTAATGTATTTGATGTTAATACTGTTCTCGCAGCCATTCTTAATCATTCTCCTTTTTGAGTAGATTTTTAATTTCTAACAATTCTTGTTTTAAACTATTTATCTCTTTTATTGCGTTTCTAATTTCATCACCTTGTTGTTCTCTTGCTCTAACTCTATTCATGTAAGATTCGTATTCACTTCTATTTGTGTTAACAATAGCTTTAGAAAGAGAATCTCTAACTAAACCCACATGACCTTGTACTTTTAATCTTGCCATCTTAGACTGCTAATGCAATACCTCTTAAATCTCTAATTACAGGTGGGTAACTTGATATACTACCTTTCATAACTATTTTAATTTGAAATGCTGTAAAGTCATGTATACCACTTGCTGAATATTTGTATTCGTTAAATGTTTCATCATCTTCAGCAGGTGTGATAGTTATATCTTCACTACCATCTGAGTTAAATGGTGTCCAAGATAAGTCATTTATATTTCTTACTTCTTCAGATGAAGATACTCTATAGTATACTCTTACCTCTGAACTAGACCTTACATTTTGTGTTAGTCTTACATCTAATGCTGTTGAGTTATTATCAAGAACAATTGGTCTTGTTATATAAACAGCTTCAGATGTTGTACCTGTATTAGCTGTATCTGCAACATAATCTGGATGATTTCCTGATGTATGACTATTTAATCTGTTTTGAACTGTAAATGCACTCATTCTTTGTACATCAAGAACAGGTGAAAGTTTTGTATTTTCAGTTGTCATTGTTAAAGTTACAAACATAGATTTTTGTCCTGACATTTCATTTGTTTCATTTATTTCACTTGCAACCATATTTGGAGCAGTAAAGTAAATATTATCATTTGCAATAACTGAAACTGCACCACTAGCCGCTGTTAAACTAAATTCTGATTCAGAGCCATTAACAGATTTTCCTGATGTAGGTCTTAATGAATATGTTGTATTTGTTCCAGGAACATTCATTGTTCCTAAACTTAAATTTAATACATCATATAATCTATTTTGTGTTGCAACAACAGTTGTTCCACCCACATCACCTGTAGCGTTAGCTGTACCACTTGTTGTAATATCATAACTATCTAAAGTTATATTTGAAATTGATGTATATGTTCCGTTAATATCTGAATGTGAAATGCCATTATAAGTGCCACTTGCAACACCAGATATTGTTACATTATTATCTGTACCATGCATACCATGATTTGGATGAAATACTCTAATTACACCAGAACCGTTTGTTGTTCTTAATGGATTTGTTTTCAATGTTCTTGATGGTAAAGTATCATTTGTTAAAGTAACTGTACCTGTAACATTTTCAAATTCAGCTCTTTTTAATGTAAATTTGATATCTTCATTTTGTTCAGCAGTCCACGTTGAACCGTTTTGAGATTTAAATAAAGTACCTGCATATGGTTGTTGTGAAATGGTTCTATCAGAACCTATTACTGTTTCGCCCAATCTACTTACATAAACAAGATAGTTATTACTATTTGATAATACTACAAAACAATACTCTTTATTTTCTTCTAGATAAACAGGAGAAGGGAAAGCAAAGTTTGTTGCTGTTGAAGCGTCTGATGTAGTATTGATAGAACCAGGATTTAATGTTACTTCACTAAATGGAACTATTCTTGGTCCTGGATAACCATTAACCATTTCTCTTATTTGAATTGTAACAGGTATTGCACTATCTTTCTGAGAGAAGAATAAATCTACTGATGTTACAAACACACCACCTGTATCATCTATTAAGAATGATTGTGCAAGTGGGTCAACCCAACCAACAACTCTTGATGTTTCTCTAGTTGATGTTCTTGTTATTTGTCTTGTATCAACAGTTGATTCTCTTACTAAACTAAATTCTCTTGTAGAGTTTTCTGTACCTAAAACACCTCGTGCAATATAGTTTGCTTCAGCAGATGTTTCAACATTTGCTACAACACTTGTGTTTGTAGATGAACTTGTTAATCTAAATACTCTATTACCAACAGACCATCTTGGATTTGAATCTACTGTTGGGTCAGGCATTGTAAATGTACCTGAACAAGCTCCGTTAGCGTCTGTTACAATGTTACCACCTAAACTGCCACCTGTTGGTGTTACATATGAACTAATATCAACATTATCAAAATATGGATAAACTCTTGTATTAGGTTTCATTCTAGTTGCACTAAATGAAATTGTTCTGTTTCTAATAAATGGTAAAATGTTTATTGTAACCAATCTACCTTGTAAACTATCTCTAATTGTATTTGAAACTAATCTTGTTCTAACAGCTGTTCTTGTTTGTACTGTTTGTTGAGTAGTTGTAATAGCAGTTACTCTATCTAATCTTCTACCTCTTCTCCTAATACCTCTATCTTGTGTAGATGTAATTGGAGTGCCTGTCCAGAAATCTTGCCATTCATTCCAAATTGTACCTAATGGATTTTGACCTAAGTTAGAGTTGCTTAAATTAGATGTAACACTATCAAATGCACCATTGTCGTTTGTTAATATTTCTGGCAACCTTTCGGTTTCTTTCCATTCATCTCCCGGTGGAGTTAGTCCTATTGAACCTGTCCATGTAAATATTTCAAATGGGTTTACATTTACAGTCTTACTTGCAAATGCTTGTGTTATTAAATTTGTTTCGGTAAATGGTAATGTTATCAAGTCTCCTGTTTTTGCATAATTAGCTGCTGTTCTATCAGCGGCCACAATTGCTGTACCGTCATCATCTCTTTCAATTAACTGAACAGCATCCGTATTATGCATAGGTCTTAATTCACCTCTTGACATATCAATAGAAGCTCTGTAGTCAATATTTCCTACATCACCTATGCCATGACCTGTAAAGTTGTCTACAATAAATCCATTTTTAAATCTATCAAATCCTTCAGCGTCTTGAATTTGTGTAGATTGTGCTGATTGTTCTAATAAATTTAATTGTGTGTAGTATTCAACATTTTCAATTCTTTTTTCTAGATTACCAATATCTCTCATGGTAAATCTTCTGTTGTCTACAGTTTCAATATCAACATCACCTGTAGATAATGTGTAAGCAGGAACTTTTAATGTGTATAAGTGCATTGCACCTTCTAAATCATTTGGTACTTGTGGGTCTAATGAACTTGCACCTTCAATAACTTTAAAGTTGCCATCTTTATCTAAGAAAATTTTATCTATTCTTGGTAAATAATATTCATGGTCAGTAGATACATCTGAATTGAATTTAACAACATCTACTGTTGAAGCACCAGTACCATCATATGAACGGTCTTGGCCACCTGAATTAATTGTAGAAGCGTCATCTACTCTTGGTCTGAAATCTAATACATCTCTTAATTGATATGTTTTACCTGTTGTATCAGAAGTATACTCAGGAATATTTTCATAATCTACAACACCTGAGTATGAATCAACACTAAAGAAATCTCCAGAACCGTGTGAGAAATAATCAAAGTCTACTAATAAACGGCCTGTTGGTGTTAATTCTCCAGATTTTAATTTTAGTCTTCCAATATCATAGAAGTTGTCTCTTTGTCCTGTATCTAAATCAAATCTTGATGTGATATCTGTATCACTTGTTGTAGCAGTTGTACTAAAGTCAGCTGCCATATAAACATTATTAATTCTATAAACATCTGCTTTTCCTAAACCTATTGTTCCACTTTCTATTGTTGTTTGGTCAGATATTGCAACAGTTGAATTTGAGTTTAAAGTTTTTGTTTTTGAACCTACAGTTGTTCTGTTTACAGTTGCAAGTATTTTAATTTTTGCACTTGAATAACCAGAACCAAAATCTAATGTAAGTGTTTTACCTGTAGGTGAACCACCTAGCGTAAACACACCTGAACCTGATAGTGATAAAACATCACCTTGAACGGCAGAACCTGAAGCAGTCATAACCGATACAGTATAATCTCCTTCTGATAATGAAGCAAATGTTTCATTTGTACCAGCAGTTATTGTAGCAGCTCCTGAACTCAAAGTAGCAGTAAAGTGTCTTCTTACACTAAAACTTGTATCAGATATTCCAGAATTAGATGTTGTTAATAATGTTTTAATTGTAGAATATGGTAATTCAAACAATGAAATATTTTTTTCAGGATTTTGTAACTTAGCTCTTCTTCTTGTAGCAATTGTTTTTGTAGAATTAGCAGCTGCATTTGAAGATAAAGTTAAACTTGTATCAGATACAATTGCCTCTACTAATTTAGTTTCTGTATTTCCTGAATCATTTGTAAATGATATACTATCACCTACTTTTAATTGTGAAGTAAATTTAGTATTAAATCCTGTAACAGCAGCCGAACTACTTGATACAGATAATGAACCTGATAATACTAAATTATCACCACTTGTTGAATCTAATGATGTGTCAGCAGTATATGTTGGCGAACCTGCCATACCCACTTGTTTAACTTGTGGGAAATCAAAATCGGTAACACCTTTAAGTCCTACAGCGTCTGATTGAACAACTGCCGTATTACTTGATGTGCCACCTGTAATTGTTTCTCCAGCACTAAATGTTCCGTTTACACTTGATAGTATAACTACTCCATGAGCAGCTGCACCACCTGAACTATATGCTGAAAATCCTGATGAATCAATAGAAGTAATACCATCTGTATCATATAATTCAAATGTAGTACCACTAGGATTTCTAACAGTATAAACATTACTGTTTAATTCTGTCATACCTGAAACACCAGTGATTGTAACTTGTTGACCTTCTTTGAAATTATTATTTGCTGTTACTACAGCTGGGTCGGCCTGTGTTACACCGGTTATTGTTGCCGATTCTGTTGTAGAAATACTTTCTAATGTTCCTGTTGCACCTGAAGTACCACCTGTAATAACTTCACCTGTAGTAAATGATTGTGCTGTCCTTATGTTCAAGTGTGTGAACATATTAATATCAAACATATAATGTTTATAAACAGCAGAAGTTAATGATGAACTTGCAAAAATATTAGATGAAGCAGTACCAGAAGAATATTCAAAACCTTTTGATTTTGCTCTACCTATTGTGTTAATGCTTGAATCTGTTCCTGTATTTTCTGTTCCTCTTGAACCTGTAGCTTCAGAATATAAATTAATTCTTTTAAATGCTTCAGTATCGCCTGATACAAAACCAACATCAGGTGAACCATAAATGTTTGTAACATTTACAAAGTTTGCAACATCAAATCTTGTTCCAAAATTACTTTGTGTATCAAAACTTCTTGCTTTGTTTACATCTTTAAATGTTGTACCTACTGTTTCAATTTCATAACCTTTTACATACGCTTTACCAGGTGCGAGACCTATAGCGAGCAATGAACTAGAAGATGTATTGCCATCAGCTGTTGTAGCACCACTTGTATAGATACCTCTATTGTTACCACTTATTGCTGATTCTCTGATATCAATGTCAAAGTTTCTTACAACATAATCTCCTGATTCATCAAAGGTTCTTCTTGCAAAAGTGTCCTCTAAAACAGAATATTCTGTAGTACGAACTTGGTTTTGAATAATACCACTTGATAGTCTTAATAATTCTATGAAGTTACTATCTTCTGTTGATGTTAAAGATAATTTTGATAATGTTAAATTAATTTTAAATCTATGAGCACCGGGAGCATTTGCATTTGAACTTCCTTGTGCATTATCATTTAATGAAGTGTCATCAGATGGTGTAACAAAGCTTTCGTTTATTGTTAAACCTACACGATAACTAGGTGTACTTGTATACTTGTCAAGTATTAATGTTTGATTATCTACTTGTACATGAAAACCATTTATATAATATACACCAGCTTGTATCTCAGCAGCTGAGCCTGTAGCAGTTGTATCTACTACTGCCGATAAAGCAGTAGAATCTGAAGCGGTTCCTGTTATTGTTTCTCCATCAGAAAAAACTAAATCTGTGTTATTTGTTCCTGTTTTTGAATATTTTACAAATAATGTATCTGGGTCCGTTCCGTCTGTTGCTGAGGTGTTAACGACTGTTGCTTCAACACCTGATGTGCCTCCTGTTATTTTTACGCCAACATAACTTGATAGTGTTCCTGTAAAAGAAGTAAGCTTTACAGCATAGTACGCTAAGTCATATCCAATTTCACCAGGTATGACCATTGCACCTTTTTCAAATAAATGGTCAGATACCCTCTCTACTTGGTTTTGTAATATACTTTGTGATTGTGTTAATTCTCTCGCCTGAACAGCAAACGCTGGTCTAAACAATATACGGTGAAACTTTTTACTCTCCGTATAATCATCATAATAAGGCGAAAGATTAAAGTCTGTTGGACTTGGCATATATCTCTCTCTTAAAATTCAATAA
>Ga0255772_10002167_pt1 | contig 19293 bp, 13 predicted proteins | sample 071ome_34_FD_179970 | JGI IMG/M metagenome (GOLD analysis project Ga0255772, IMG submission 179970) | Coastal salt marsh microbial communities from the Groves Creek Marsh, Skidaway Island, Georgia - 071411BT metaG (version 2) | ecosystem: Environmental > Aquatic > Marine > Intertidal zone >...
ACTGTAATATTTATATCAATATTATCGTTTGAAATATCATTTGGTAAATGCAATTCACTTATTTTTTTTTCTTTATATTTTTTCCATTCTTCTTTATAATATAGATCAATTAACGCATCTGTATTATATTTTAATATTATATCCCGTGTTATATTATATTCCTCTTGTCGTATACTATTTATCATATTATTATCAATCGTAGTTATAATATCTTTTGGAGTGATAGTATATTCATTCTTTTCATTCTTTTCATTCTTTTCATTCTTTTCATTCTTTTTTTTAATAATTTTTTCAATATTACTTTTATATACGTCCTTTAATTTACATAAGTATTCAAATTTTAAATAATCATTATTTTCAATTATTTTAATATTTTGTTCATGTTTATTTTTATCATATTTATTATTCAATTCATATTCTATGGATGTATTTAATATATAATCTATATTTGATTTGTTTAATGTAATATCTATAAAATAATCCTTTTTAGATCCATAACTATTATAAAGAATACCATTATTATTTATATAATTTATATAATTCGATATTTCGGTTTTTAATTTTTTAATTTCATTATTATTAATATCATTATCCATATCAATATTATCTTTAAATTCACTTTGTGATAATTCAACTTGTAATTTACTAATTTCGGTATTTAACCTATCAAATTCAGAATCAGATTCAGATTTTGATTCATCTTCATTATTTATATATTTTTTTTTCAATTCTACATATTGATCTATATATGAAAATAATAAAGATATATTTTTATTTTGTTTTAATTTATATTTATTAATTATTATTGATTGTATTATTGATTTTATATTTTTGTTAGGTGCTGCTGTTTGTGCTAATGTTTGTGCTGGTTGTGCTGCTGTTTGTGCTGCTTCTGATGATGCTGATGCTGCTTCTGATGATGGAATATAATTTTTTAAATAAACATTTATATATTTATATGTATCTGTATCTGTATTTGAATTTGGATTTGGATTTGCATTTAAATAATTACTAAACATATCTGTATCAGAATTACTATTTAATATTTCATTTATTTTATTTACATTACCATCACCATTATCAATTAAATTTTTAGTTAATAATCTGCTTTTATTTTCAGATAATTTTTTTATGATAGTATTGAATTCATCATAATAAATTAAATGACGTAATTTAATGTCATTATCTAATGTATTTTGTATTTTTATAAGTTTTTCTCGTATTTTTTTAGTTGATTTTTTACTTATATCGTTGATATTATTACTTAAATCGTTGATATTATTACTTAAATCGTTGATAATATTAGGTATATTTTTACTTTTAGAAATATCTTTATGATTATTTATAATTGTTTTTGATATAGTAATAATTTTATCATAATTACCATAACTATTTGTTTTTTTATTTTTTATTTCAGATTGTGATTCATACAATAATACAATATCTTCTAATTTTTCAATAAAATCATTCTCATTAATTCCAGATTGATTTATAGATAATAATTTAGGTAAATTACTATATAATATATTATTATGTAGATTGTCTTCTACAACAGGAGGTGTATCTTTATTTTTATCTTTATCTTTATCTTTATTATTACAATATTTAATATAAGGTGTGTTGGTCTTTAATGTATTATTAAATTCGTTTTCTATATCTAAATTATATTGTGAAATACAAAAATATTTTTGTTTAATTTCATCTGGATCCATTATACAATTTATTATGATTTATATACATATTAATAAAATATTTATATTGTAAATAATATATTTGATAAATAATATAAATCTATAATATATAATTAATATAGAATGTCGTTGTCTATTTCAGAACCATCTACAAAACAATCAAATACTCGTGATTTTGAACCTCTATTGGACGTCACAGATGATAGATTTGTAATGTTTCCAATTAAAGATCATGATATATGGTCTATGTATAAAAAACAGATGGATTGCTTTTGGAGAGCAGAAGAGATAGACTTTTCCAAAGATATGACACATTGGACGACATTAACAAAAAATGAACAATATTTTATTAAAATGATTCTAGCATTTTTTGCAGCGAGTGATGGTATAGTATTAGAAAATTTAGGATTACGATTTATGACGGAAGTTCAGTTAGCAGAAGCAAAAGCGTTTTATGGATTTCAGATTATGATGGAAAATATACATAGTGAAACGTATAGTTTATTAATAGATACATATATACAGAATAAAGAGGATAAGAATAAATTATTTAATGCGTTAGATCAATTTCAATGTATTCGTGATAAGGCACAATGGGCAATTAAATGGATACATGATGAAGAAAGTGATTTTGCAACACGATTACTAGCATTTAGCTGTGTAGAGGGAATATTTTTTAGTGGATCATTTTGTGCTATATATTGGTTGAAAAAAAGGGGATTAATGCCGGGATTAACTTTCAGTAATGAATTAATATCACGAGATGAGGGATTACATACAGAATTTGCAGTATTATTATATAATAAATTAAATAACAGATTATCACAGGAAAAGGTTCATAGTATAGTGAAAGAAGCGGTGAGTATAGAAAAGAATTTCATTTGTGATGCGTTGCCATGTAGAATGATAGGTATGAATTCAATATTAATGAGTCAATATATAGAATTTGTAGCGGATAGATTGGTATCACAATTAGGGTATAAGAAAATATATAATAAATCTAATCCATTTGATTTCATGGATTTAATAAGTGTAGAGGCGAAGACAAATTTCTTTGAAAAAAGGGTTTCTGAATATAGTTTGGCGAATGGTGGTGATAGAAGTAGTGCGTTTGATATAGATTCGGTTGTATTTTAATAATAATAATAATAATAAAATAAAAATACAAGATTTTCATATTATTATTATTTAGAGGTAGATAGATAATAATAAAATAATAAAATAATAAAATAATAAAATAATAAAATAATAAAATAATAAAATAATAATAATAATAAAATAATAAAATAATAATAATATGAAAATCTTGTATTTTTATATTATTATTATTTATAGTTGTTCACATTGTTCATTTTTCATTTGTTTATATTTATTTAATAATTGTTTACTTTGAGAGGTTTCTTGTAATAATGATTTATCGGTTAAATGATAATATTCATCAAATATATTTGGATCTCTTTTATGTAAATCAATAATTAATAATCCCATCCATATTAAAAATACAGAAGATGATGAAATATATAAAACCTGAGCAACAGATGTAGGTAATCCATAACGATTAGCCACAAATATTATAATTAATATAACTATATAATAGATTGCTTTCCATAATATTTTTAGTTTGTGTTCGTATCTTTTTTTTTCATATAATTTTATCATATTTAATCTACTTAGATTTGTATTCATTTCATTTAGTTGGTTGGTATGAGCTCCAATACTTGGCATTATAACTTCTTATATATAATATAATCAAATATAATAATACTATACTCAAATATAATAATACTATACTATAACCTATGTTCTTATAAATTATCTATGTTCTTATAAATTATCTATTATTTAATTCTATATTATTTGTAGGTCCAGACGAATTATTATTCTTATTTCCACTATTATTTCTATTGTTTCCACTATTGTTATTTCCATTATTTCTATTATTATTTCTATTATTTCCACTATTTCTATTATTGCCACTATTATTTCCACTATTTCTATTGTTTCTATTGTTTCCAGAATTATTAGAATTATTTTTAGTATTTGATGATGATAATGAATTTGTAGTAGAACTGAATGGTATAGGCATTATTGAAGGTATAGCAGATGAACTTGTTGATGATTTACTTGATTTAAATAATTTACTTAACTGAAATATAAAAAATAAAATAAATAATCCAAGAACACCAAACAATATATAATATCTATATTTATACATCGTAAGTGCTTTATCTATATATGTAGATGTGCTTATTTTATCATGATACTCATTAAGTGTATCTGTATAATTTGTTTTTTTCTCACCTATGTCTTTTTTAACATGTTTTTTATAAAAATTTAAAATATTATGTAGTTTTGTATCATTACCATTACCATTACTAGTATTTAGTGTACATTTAAATGAATCACCTGTAATAGCTTTAATATCAGTAGTTGATGTATTTATATAATTTATTGTATCAGTTACTTTTAATTCTGGATAATCTTCATATTTTGTTTCTCCGGTTACTCTGCATAAATTATGACATATATCATTGGTTGCATCTGTAGAATTATTATAACATTTTTTTTTACCTTTTCCAAATATATCAAAATATACAATACATTTTGATACATCGTCACCAGTACCTTTATTATATTTAAATACTCTATTTAATTGAACACCTGAATTGCTGGTTGGATTAAACAAATTTAAACAAATATCAGAAGGTGTAAATATAGATAACGATTCATCGTTACTAATTGTATCATCTTTTTGAAAATCTAGACCTAATGCTGATTGTGAAAAATTGTTGTTATAAGTAAATAAGTTATTAATTTGTGATTGACCACTCAAATCATACATATATCCGTATTCTGATAGTATTAATTTCTTATCTGTATGACTCGTATCATTTATACCTTTAAAATTTTTATCAGGTATACCTGTATTAATACTTTTTATTTGGGTTTTAAGTTTATTATATTTTGTAATACCTGTTGTAGATATATTATCTGAAATGTCTTTAATAAGATTATAATCTAATGTTGGCATTTATATACTATATAATATTAATGTATTATTATATAAAATAATTATAAATTATATAAATAATAGATTATGTAGATATTTTATATTTTATATTTTATATTTTATATTTTATATTTTATATTTTATATTGTATATTGTATATTTTATGTTTTATGTTTCATTAAAAATATAAAATATAAAATATAGAATTAATTATTTGAATTAGAAGAAGAATTTATATTTATTTTATTTTTCACAAGAAAGAAAAAAATTAAACATAATACTACGAATAATAGTATCATAGAATAATATAAATATGTTTGTAATTTATATGATTTAGATGCGAAATCATTAATTGCTTGTTTATCTTGGTTATTCAGTTTACTGTCAGTAAAATTTACTTTTAGTTGCTGTTCAGATAAGTCTCCCATATTATATTTATAGTTTGTTAATTATATATACAATATAAATAATTTATAGTATATATAATTTATAATAATTTTCTTATATTTATGTTTTAGAAGAATTATTAGAAGAATTATTAGAAGAATTATTAGAAGAATTATTAGAAGAATTATTAGCTGGTTTAGATGTATTTTTTTTAGTAGATTTGAGAGTAGTAGTTGGAACTGCTTTAGGTATTTTTTGTTCTAAATATTGTTTTTTTGAATCTATATTGCCTTTTAAATTATTATACATGGATGATGATTTTGATTTTATAGAAGATGATGATTGTGAAGTATTATTTTTAATACTATTTAAGGTAGTATCTGTTTTTTTTAATGTGCTTGCCATTAGTATAAAAAATAAAAAAAAGACGATAATTTGAACAGCAAAAAATACTCGTTCTCTCCATACATATCTTCTATGATGGCTAATTGATTTTTTGTATTTTAAATAATTATTTTCATTTCCTCCTATATATTGTGTATCATTTATATTAGATATAGTATCTATTAAATATTGTTTTGTTTTATTATCTTCACTATCACCAGTATCGTTGTTCATTAGATTAGTTATTTTATTATTTATAAAATTATCAATTTGAGTATCAATAGCGGTTTGTAAATCTACTAATGTATTTTGTATTTTTTTTTGATTATCAGGAGTACTACACTCAGAATCATCTATTACATTAGCACAACCAGCTATAATAGTATTATCTGAAGGATTATACGTTTGTTTGTATGATAAATTACATGCAGGAAATGATTTAAAGTTAAAATAATTTAATGAACCGTACAATGGTTGTTCTAGTTCAGATATTAAATTCTTTATAAACGTTTCAGCATCAGTAGAAATAGTAGTATTACTAATGTCACTAGTTATATCATTAATAGTACAACCAGTCATAATAATAAATATATTTAGTTATATAGTATATATAAAATATTTACACACATATACGATAATAAACGGAATTGATGGTAGTTTTACTTTTTCTAATAATTTTGCATAATTGATTAGGACGTAAACCAATGGCGATAGCGACAGGATCAAAACGAGATATTTCAGGTAATTGTCTATCATTTTGGATCATTAATTCTGAATAAATTTTTTGTTTTTCTTCGTCACTAGAGATGACAATATGTTCAGGAACAAGATCATGATCTAAAATATTGAATTGTAGTGAAATGATAGGAATAACATTAATAAATGGATTATCTGTGGTATACAATTCTTTTAGAATTTTTTGTGCGGATGCGTTAGGTTTGTCATTGGTAATAATAATAATTTCATCATTTTTATTGAATGGTTCATCAATTTGTGTATTGACTAATGTTTCTATAATATCATTAATGGTATTTTCACGAAGAGGATTATATAATAATTCAATAATACATAATTTTGTATTATCATTTGATATATATTTAGTAATAATATCATTATTTGATTTACTTTTTTTGAAATTATCTATATTATTATATATAATATCAGAATATTGTTTTATATCATTAAAAGACTTTCTTTTTTGCAATAATATAAATAAATTCTTTTTTGATTTTTCGATAATTGCATCTTCGGAACTTGATTGATATACATTCATACTATAACGTTATAATTATATAGTATTAAATATTATTTAATTCATATCAATTTTATATTTAATTCATATCAATTTTATATTTAATATAAATTATAATATATGAATTTAAATTTGAGTAGGTAATTTTGTAACAACAATAGGTTTTATATTATTATTATCATCAATATTATTATCGTCAATATTATTATCATCAATATTATTAACATCAATATTATATTTTGATATATATGATGTATTAATGTTATTATAATGGGATTCTAAATTATTATTGTTAGTTTCAAAACCATATTCTATTTGTTTTTGTTTTTGTTGTTTGTGAAGATTTATATTATTATAAACGATATCAGAGCATGTTTTGTTTCTATTTAGAGAAATACTATATTTTTTTATATTATCGTGATTATTTAAAACATCAATATTTTTAATAGAGTATAATTTTCCTTTTGAATTATTTACAAGACCATAGTTGTCGATTACGTATTGGTCACAATCAGTTATGATACCTTTTGAAATAAATTTATTTATACACGATTTATAAGATTTTATAATATTTAGTTTTTCTTGATAATTGTTGATATATTCAAGATCAATAAAATCATCATTTTTAATAGAATCCATTTTCAAAATTATATCGTTGAGAGATAGTGAAAATCTGTTTTGATTTAGATAATGTTCTATTCTACGTAAGAAAGCTTCGTCTTCGCCACCCCAACCTTCAAAATAAGTTGGATATCCATTTACAGAATAAAACAATGTAGGATCAATAGCATAAATACCACCTATAAATCGTTCTTTAAATTTGGAGAAGCGTTCCCAGTTATATGTGAAATGTGAAATTTTGTGATTTGAATTGGATATATAGATACTTTCGGCGATAGGTTTGATTAAATTGTCAAGAGGTAATATATCAACATCGTGTATAATAATAGAATTATAATTTAGGTGATTTAGAGCAATATCTACACCAGTATTAATTAATGAACCACGATTGAATGGTATATTATTATGTGTATCTTTTTGTTCAATAATATAAATATCAACATGAATAATTTCATTTAATTTTATTTCACCATATTTTTTTATTTTTTTATAAAAAGTGGTCCAATGTTTAGTGAACATTTCAAGATGAACTTTTCTATTCTGATTGATTAGATGTTCTGTATCTGTATTGTGTCGATATGGAACAATAATAGCGATGGATTTATGATTATCATTAATATCATGTATGTCATTATGTACATCAAAATCAACATCATCGTCATCATCATTATCAGATGATTGATTACAATCATTTTGTATATCTATATTGAAATTATTAATATTACCACCTGACTGAGATGATTTAAATCTATTTTTGATTGAATTAAAACTTGTATAATTATGAAAATTCTGTAACTGGTCGATATTATCTTCTGTAATTATATGCATAGATACATTCATCGAAATAAGCTCATAAATCATTAATTTAAATGAATATGGAATATGTATTTTACTAAATGAGTTTCCAAACTTTGAAATAAACTCAGGTGTTTGTATAGTAATATCTTTATCTAATGTTTCATTCCATTTTAATGGACCATCTACATGTGGACTATAAAGTATATTTTCTCTTTTATGCCAAATTGCGATTAATCCACTTTTATTACATACGACAGTTTCATATTCATCACCTCGTTTCATCATTGATTCTGTAAGAAAATTAGTCATACCATGTGCGATTAAGCAATCACGTTCCATTTCACCAATACGTAATCCACCGTCATTTGCACGACCTTGTAAAGGTTGTCGTGTTAATAATGTTCTAGGACCTTTGCATCTATAATTAATTTTATATTTTACCATGTGTTTTAATCGTAAATAATAATTTGGTCCTGTAAAAACAAATGCGTCTATGAGTTTTCCAGAAAATCCACTATACATTTTTTCGTTTCCTAATTTTTGATGAAGTTGTGTAAGTTCATTTGAATTGATAGGATTGGATGAATTTGAATTTGAATTTAAATTTAAACTTTCAAGGTAAGATTGTGTAAGATTTTTATTTTCAAATGCTGTTCCATCAATATAATGACATTTATGTAAAGCATCTTTTCCGATTAAACATTCAATTAAATGTCCAATGGTCATACGTTTTGGAAAAGCATGTGGATTGAGTATAATATCTGGACGTATACCATCTTTTGTGAATGGCATGTCTTCTTCAGGTAATATCATACCAATTGTTCCTTTTTGTCCACCTCTTGAACAAAATTTATCACCTAATTCAGGTTTTAATGTATTTCTAATACGTATTTTTACCATAATACTACCATCACTTCGTCTATGTATATATATTTTATCTACTATTCCTGTGGTTCCCTTACTAGCAGGTAATGAATCGTCAATATAAATATTTTTATCTTCTGAACTTTTATAAACTTTTCCTACGAGAATAGAATTTTCTGAAATGGTTGTGCCTGATTTAATGATACCATTTTCATCTAATAAAGAATAATCATAGCCTATTTTTTTTTGAATTACATTATCTCCTTGATTTTCTATATTCATAATATGTGATACAGGTTTAAAACTATTTCTTGATTTTCTATTTTCTTCTGTTTCGAACATTTTATAATAAATCGTATTAAACATACCACGATCTATGGATGCTTTATTGAATATAAGAGCATCTTCTACATTATATCCTGAATAACACATTATAGCGGCAATTACATTTTCACCATATGGATGTTCGCCTTCTGTTATATAGTCATAATATCTGGAATGTATAATTGGATTTTGACCATATGTAAGATGAAATCCCATAATATCGATTCTATTAAATAGATTGGTTGAATAAATTGATGCGGCTTGTTTAGTTTGTCCACATGAGAACATATCACGTGGAGATTGGTTATTTTCAGGATAAATAATCATATTAGCTAATACACTTAAAATAAGAGATGGATGTATTTCCATATGTGTATGAAAATATTTCAACATATTATATTCGTCATGATTGGCTATCATAATACCTTGTGATTCGAGTGTATCTACATATTCAATAGATGTTTTATAAGATGATATATTATTATTTTCTTTGATAATATATGGAAATTCTCTTTTATTATCATGTAAATCTGTATTTGTAATAAGATTATCCCATTCAATATTTGGATTTGATTTTATTGTATTGTATATTACATTTAATGAATGTGATAAAGATTTTTTATTAGATATAATAGAATTGTAATCGTAATTTGTATAGAATAGAGGACGTGATAAGCGACCTCCATCTGTTGAAAAATGTAATTCATTTTGTTGAATATTCCAATATATATTTATATGTGGATTAATATTTCCATTTCTTCGTTCTTTAATAAATAATGTTTTTAATTCAATTGGATTTGTATGTACACCTATCCAATTACCATTAACAATAATTTTTGTACATTTATATAAATCAGAATATATTAATTCATTTACATTATAAAATGATGAAGATGAAGATGATGAAGATGAAGATGAAGATGATGATGATGATGATGATGATATATTAGGTAATTCTATATTTTTTATCCATTCAATTAATGGTGTATCATCTACTCCTAATGTTATATATGCACCTAATGCAAGATGTTTATGAAACCCAATATTACCACCGTCAGGTGTATGTATAGGACAAACAATACCCCAATGACTGGAATGTAGATAACGTGGAGCTACAACTTTTGCGTTTGAATCCATATCAATATTTAATTTACGTAAATGTTCTAGATGAGAGAAATAAGATAAACGATTTAAATCTTGAACTATCCCATCTTTTTTTGTATAAGTCTTTGATCCCCAATCACCTTTAAATGCTTTTTTAAAACCATTTTGAATATTATAATGATTAAAAAGGTATTTTATTTGAACAGAATTGATATAGTTATTTATATACTCGATTGAATTTGTATTTTCAGATGTATTATTATTATCATTTAATGACATATTTTCTAAATAATCTCTAAAATTTTTATCAAATGATTTTCTAATTTCATCTTTAAATTCGAGATAATATTCTTGAAATAAATTAGAAAGAAGACTTCCACTTGTTTCTATTCTTTTATAAAGGAAACTATCTCTATCAGTAGGTGGAATTTGTTTATGTTTTAATTTTAACATCTGATTTACCATATAACCAATATAAAGTGATTTTGTTTTAAAATTATTAGTTCCTATATTAGGTAATAAATAATTTGTTAATATATCTAAAACTGTTATAAGAGATTTTTTCTTGGTTAAACTTTTAATATAATTGATTGCGTTATGTTGGGTGAAATATATACCTGAATCATGTATACACGGGATAAAATCATTTAATTTATCTTTTTCTTTTTCCATATCTAAAAGGCATGATTGAATAATCTCTCTATCCGATTCAATACCAAGTGCTCTAAATAAAATAAAGAGTGGAATAGGTTTTCTAACATTTGGAACTATTGCTACAATTTGATTTTTATATTGTTTTTTTTTAATTGAACTTTCACTATCATCATTATCATCATTAGTATTATTTGATTGTTCCTTTTTATCAGATGATCTTACCATACGAATAGAAAATGTTCTTTTTGGTTTAGAAGGATCGTTTGAAACAGAACGTACATCAACACCATAACTATATTGATCGTCAATATTTTCTTTTATATTTAAATAATTATTACCGAATATTTCTTGTGATACGATAACTTTTTCTTTACCATCTATAATAAAATAACCACCATAATCATGTTTACATTCACCATTAGTAACTCTTTCTATGGAATTTAAAGATGATAAAGCGCATATATTTGATTGTAACATAATAGGGAATTCTCCTAGATATATATTTTCTATTTTTTTGAAATTGGTGATAGTTGAAGTTGATTCAGATGTATATAAATAAATATATGCGTTATAGTAAATATGTACAGCATATGTTTCATTTCGTAATCGTGTAGAGTTTGGAAGTATTCGTGTATCAATGGTAGTATTTGTAGAATCATCTATTGTAAATTTATGTGTAATGTCATTATTGGTAATTTCGTTGTTAGTAGTATCATTATCGGTTTTATTATTAATATGTTCTGGTGATTTTGTTCCTAAATATATGTCTATTATAGTATTTCCATTTGAAACACGGATAGGATTGTTTCGTTTGAAGATGTCCTTTATTCCATCTTTTATAAAATAATTATAAGAATCAATATGATGTCTAACTAATTCTTTTCCTTTATTTTTAAAAAAAATATTTATGATGTTCCATATATTATTATTTTTATCTATTTTTATAGATGTATTTTTATCGGTAATATCATCGAGAGATTTTTCGATGGATGTAATATTTAATTTTGGATCAGACATATTAAGAATTATATCTATATTATTATATTACAATACGAATATAATCCTTTATTTTTATTTTTTATAATATTCTATATATTTCTATATATTCTATATAATATTATGAAATATTTACATTTTAGTTAACATAAAATAACCAATAATAACAAACATAAGAATATAAGGTAATAATACTAAACCCCATGCAATTTCCATATAGTTATTTTTACATAAACTATCCAATATAATTGTCCACACAATAATATATATTAATTTCATAATAAAAATAAATACATTTGGGAAATTTATTTTACATGAATACATACCAACACAATATTTGGATGTTTCAAATAAATTTTGAATAAGAATTAGAATAACACTTACCAGAGAGATGATTAAATACAATTTTGAAGGAGAACATAATTGTTGAAATTTTTTCTTATTTTCTTTCATAGATGTTCCAAAAGGCATATTTCTATTTATTTATATCATTAGATATAATTTTTTTCCTTTACCTATAAATATAAATAAAATATAAATAAAATATAAATAAAATTATATAACATTTATTTCATTTATACTATATTGTTAAATTGTCTTATTCATTTTATGTACTAGTACTAGCAGTATCAGCAACATTATCGTAATCATCTTTAGTTGCTTGATAACTTTCATCAGTTATATCTGTTATATCAGGTGAAACTTTTAAATCAGGTTGTAATGTAACATCATATGATGTTGATAGCGGTTCACCCTTTAATCCACTCATAGTATCAGTTAAAGCACTCTCTATCCCATATCCGGTTTCATTTATTCCTTGAAAAAAAGGTTTTCCATAAAAACCTCCCTTTAAGTTCTTTTTTAAATATTTTTTCGTGGATTTGGGTTTTTTACGAGTTAATTTGGACTTTCTTTTGTTTTTTTTATGAGTGGATTTGGATTTGGTTTTGGTTTTTTTACGAATGGAATTGGATTTGGGTTTTTTACGAGTTGATTTGGATTTGGATTTGGATTTTGATTTGGATTTGGATTTTTTGATAATTAATCGGATATTGTTTTTATTTTTTTTATTGGAAAGTAATTTTAGGACTTTATTTTTATTTTTTCTGGAGGTATTTATTTTTTTGTACATAAAAATTATATATTATATATTATACAGAGAATGTTTAATTAACAAATTTGAAAAATATAAGTGAATATGAATATGAATATGAATATAATATATAATGATTGTTATAATATATCAACATGAGTCATGAAATGGCGTTTACAACACATGCGTTGAATACCTAGATTTTCCATAACGTCATGTTTTATGGTTTTTTTCTGTTGATTAATAGCCATTTGACTATCTTTATTTGATGATTTATCAAATTTGGTGATTTCTCTTACATAATATTCATATTTATCAGCAATAACTTTACCACATGTGAAACATTTAATTGGAATAATCATATTTTATATAGTGTAATATATAATTATTTATAAATCAATTTTATATTATTTATCTAATATATTATTTATTTATTTATGAAATCATATTCTACTGAATTCACTATATTTTCAAATCCCTCTTTAGTTGATTTTGTGTTGTCTTTATTTATAACTTTTTTATTATCTTCATTTTTCTCTTGTATATTATCTTTTTGATTATCCTTTTCATCTTTTTGTATTTTACTCATCTCTCTCATATGTTGTTGAGCTTTTTTATGTTCATCAATTAATTCTATTCTATCACGATCGGTTCTAAATAATATTTTTATAATTTTATCCTTTTTTATATTATCTGTATGAAATTTAATACCTGTAGTCATTACAAATATTAATAGAATAAATGTAACAACTACAAATATAACAATATCATCCCAATGTTCTTTTATAAAAATAAAAATTAACTCAAAAAAATCATTTGGTAACACATCTTTTAAATCATTTGAAGATTGTTTTACTACATTTTTTGTAATAGATGTTAATGGATTATTGGACATTAATTTGTTTGAATTCATATCTTTAATAATCTATTAGAAAACAAAATTATTTATATAACATCATTCCTTCAGATGTCTTTATCTTTCCTGAATATTCCATATTTTCATAATGTATTTTATCATGACATTTTTTACATATACTAAGTAAATTACCTTTATGATTTTTATGAAAAGTATCTATAAAACCATATTCATTTGCATGTGTTTGTTCTTGAATGTGATGAATATCATTTGATATTTTGCCACATATTTCACAATTTTCCTTTATTTTTAAACTATTATATCTTGAATTATTTCTTTCTGAAAATATTGTATATTCTGGATTAATTTCTAAACGGATCATATTTGCATCTTCCAAAAAATCATCAGGTAATTTCAACGATTTGCATACTTCTAATCCATATATATTATTTCCGGGTCCATCCTTTAATTTTCTATTATAGATTAGAATATCTTTTTCTTTATCGTATTTTACTTCCATATGTTTAATAGACATAGATTGAATATCATCAATTGCTTTCATTTTGGTTATTTCATGAAAATGAGTAGCGAACATATATTTTACATTATTTTTATCTAAATATCGAAGTCCTGCAAGAAATAAACTCATTGCGGAACCTGATTCTGTTCCACTACATAATTCATCACCTAATACTAAACTATATTCATCACTATCTCTCAGTATAACATTTAATTCGGTCATTTCAACAGCAAATGTAGATAATCCTTTAAATAAATTATCATTACCCAAAATTCTTGTATATAATTTATGAAATGGATAATATGTCATATTAGAACAAGGAACAAAACATCCTGATTGTGCTAAAATAATCATAATTCCTATGGATTTAATTAAACTACTTTTTCCAACAGCGTTTGTTCCATATATAAGCATTCCCCTATTATCATATGTAAGTGATACATCATTATGTACATATATTTCATCTTGATATAATACTTCTATTAGTGGATGTCTACCTTTTTCAATTGTAATATATGATTTATTATCATTATTTTTATTATTACATATAATAGGTTTTGAATAATTATATTCTATAGAATGAAAGGAGTTTGATAATGTAAAATCAAAATCTTCTACATATTCATTAATGATAGTATGATTATCACGCATTTCTACTAATTGTAATAAAAAGCGTTTATAACATTCAATATGTTTTTCCATTAAAGATACACGTAATGATCGTATATCATTAAATAATTCGTCAATATATGGTGATGATATTTTTTTATCACTACCTGTAGCAGTTTGAAATGTAATTTCATTTAAAGAAAAATCATTTATTAATGTATCATTATTTTGCTTTAAAGAATCATCTGATTTTTGTTTTTGTTTATCGATAATAGATTTGAATATTTTTGCACGTGAATTTGTAATTTTAAAATAATATCCAGTTTTATCCATATGATGAATACGAATATATTGAACATCCTTTTTTGTTTGAATTGGTGATTTTTCTTTTATCATATTCGTTAAATAATCTCTCAACGTATGAATTTTAGAAACACATAATTTATATTTGTCATACATATCATCTAACTCTTGATCATAGTTTTTTACAAAAAACAACATATTGTTTATTTTACCACCTTCAATATCATCTGTTTTATATTCATCAATATCATCATATGTATTATATTTATTATTTATATTTGATGACATATATGTATGTATATTTTGTATATTTTCAATAACTTTTGATAAAGGGTGTTTCAATTCTAATGTGGATAACAATTTATTATGAGATGAAAATATAGTATGTAATACATGGAGAGATTGTTCCCATTTTTGAATATGTTGAAATGATGTATTCTCATTTTTAATAATTATGGAACGTAATAATCTCTCCATATCTATAACCGATAAAAGTTGTTTTCTAATTTTTTGTATTCCTTCCTTCTTTAATCCCATAAGTTTTTCAATATTATTATATCTATTATTTAAAGTATTTACACATGTAATAGGATGTAACAATACTTCTTTAAAATGACGTTTACCCATATCGGTAACACATCTATTCATAAAATCCAATATAGAACTTTTATTACCATATACTCGTTCATTACTAATAATATTTAATTGTTTAAGAGAATGATTACCTAAATATAAATTATTTGTTTCATATTCCATGACAGGTAATTGTAAATATTCTATTAATGTTGGATTATGATAATAAATAAATTCCAATAAAAAGACAAATGATTGACATGCGATCGAATATTCATGAAAACGACAAATATTCATAAAATAAGATATATCTATTTTTTTATAATATTGATGTAAAATTTCCATTTGCATGGATTGTTTTTCACATTTTTGAATAGATGTATGAAACGGATTATGTATATCTAATTTATCAATAGTGTGAATTGATTTATTATGAATACCGATATAATTATAAAATGAATTTAGGAATTTATCTGTGATGAACTCTGAATTATATAAAATAATAAGTTCGCTTGGATTATATATTGATATATATCTCTCCACATAATCAAAATCAGAAGGTGATATTGATTTTAAAGAAGGTGTGTCTATTTGATGTTCCGAATAATTACATTTACCATTAATAATATTGATTAAACTTAATCCAAAAATAATACGATCTTTGTCATAAAATCTATTTTTCTTACATACTTCAATACAAATACATACACTATTATTTGATAATGATGAATATTCTTTATGATTATTATCAATATCATTTCCAATATTTTCAATTGAATTTGCTGTAAAATATGTACCAGGTGAAACAATCTGAAATAATGGACGTGTAATTTTTCCCATCGAATTTTTCTCCTGTTTATAAATCACAATCGTATAATGTAAACTATTCATTTTTTCCAAATATTTATCAATCTGATAATCTGGAAATCCAGCCATCATTATACCAATATTTTCATCTTTCATCTGAACCTTTTTTTCAGACATTTGAAATTCACATATATTTACAAAATCTACTATATTACTTCCATATATTTTTTGTGTTGATTTATTTTTATAAGCATATACTTCATAAAAACTTCCAACTTGCATAAATACAATCGTCTTTTTACCAAATTTAGTTTCCATTTCATTTTGGTTTTTAAAATATTCATCATATATTCCGAGTGTTGACGTCATAATATATGATAATCTTTAATACATAATACTATATGTTTATATTATATGTTTATATTGTTTAAAATATGAATTATGAATATTTATATGTGTCCTTTATTTTCTATTTCTTGGAGAAGAGGTTGAATAGAGCTTTTTCCATTATTTTTTATATTGCCTGATAAAATAGCATTTTTATACATTTCACGAATAATATAATAAGGACAATCGGATGAAGGTTGTAATAATTTGTTATCACATAAATATTTTTTCATATCATAAATAGGTATATCATATATATCTGAAATTTTTCTATTTAATTCTTCTTTATCGTCGTCTTTTTTTAAAAATACAGATACTTTATTATTATGTTTACCAACACGACATGTTTTCTTAATAATTGTTTTTTGATTTGATGTATTTGTATTTGTATCATTTCGTCTGGTGATTGATTTTTTTGGTTCTATTATTTTATTTTTAATTGTATTATCTACATCTTTTTTAATATCCTCTTTAATTTTATTATCGATAACGTTTTCTATTTGTAATATAGGTGTAGATATAGGTGTAGATATAGGTTTATTTTGTAGTCGATCGTCAATGGTAGAAATAGAAATAGAATCTATGGAATCATTAAATTGTATATTAGGTTTTCGTTTTGTTTTATTTTGTTCACGATAAGTGTTTTTAGATCCAAATTTAAGATTACTATAGCTAGGAGATGGTTTATACAGATTACCCATAGTTTTATCATTTTCAATAACAGCATCTGAAAAAGAAGATGTATGAATAGGTGTTTTATTTCTTCTTCTTTTTGTTTTTTGTAATTTTTGTCGTCTTTCAGATAGAATATTATTTAATTCGGTTAATGATTTTTGAAATTCATCTTGACGCTCAGAACTAATTTGAATATGTTTAATAGGATTATTAATATTATTAATATTATTGGATATATGTGATTGTGATTGTGATTTTCTTTTATTCTTTATACGTTTAATAAGTTCTCGTTTTAATTTATTTTCATTTGATTTATTATGTTTAATCTCTCCATATTCTGATTTATGTTTCTGTGTTTTTTTTCCTTGTTTAATGTTACGAGGTGTTTTACCTGATTTTAACGAATCGGATGAAATAGTAACAGATTTTTCCATGATATTTATTTTTTTTATATTGATTTGAAAATAGAAAATAAATAATGAAATTAAACATAGAATATAATTAAATAGTAACTATATTTCAATATGCATACCATTATGCCAAAAATTAAAGTAATAGATGGTTTAAAAATAAAAAATCCTATAAAGAATATTATACAGAACAATGGATGATAGATAAAGTAACAAATTTATTTAAAAAGGATATTGAGATTGGTATGTATATATTTTAATATTATATTTATGTATACATTTATGACCGGGATATTATTTAAGAAAAATTATTTTAGGTATTTTTAGTTAAACAATATAAAAAATAAATTATGAATATACTATTATAACTAAAATGGGTAAATATAGTTGCGAAAAATGTGCTAAGACCTTTTCTCAAAAATCACATTACGATAAACACTTAACTCGTAAAAACCCTTGTGAAATACAAACTGATAAGATAAAAGCATTAATAGACAAAGTTGTTGAAGATAAATTGATTGAATTAAAAATAAAATTGATTTCAAATAATACAGAAAACATCACCGAACAAATGGATATATCAAAAATGAGTAAATTAGAGTTATTAGAAAAGTGTAAAGAATTGGGTATTACAAAGTGCAGTTCAAAAAATAAATCACAATTAATAGAACTAATTAACGGAAAAAATAAAGTTGTTGAAGAACCTAAAATAATTTTATCAAATGAAGAAATAGTTCAACAGACTACTCAAATTATTGAGGTTGATACAAAAACATTAAATGTAATTGACCTATTTTGTGGTTGCGGTGGTATGTCAAAAGGTTTAACTGATGCTGGATTGAATGTAATTGCTGGAATAGATATTTGGGACAAAGCAGTTGAAAGTTATAATAAAAATTATCATCATAAAGCATATTGTGCTGACTTAACGCAGTTGCCCCCTGAAAAGTTTAATGAATTATACAATAAAGAAAA
>Ga0255772_10002168_pt1 | contig 19283 bp, 17 predicted proteins | sample 071ome_34_FD_179970 | JGI IMG/M metagenome (GOLD analysis project Ga0255772, IMG submission 179970) | Coastal salt marsh microbial communities from the Groves Creek Marsh, Skidaway Island, Georgia - 071411BT metaG (version 2) | ecosystem: Environmental > Aquatic > Marine > Intertidal zone >...
GGGTTTATACGCAAAGAAACGTTTGCGACCAGCGGGCCGCGGATGAAAATCCGATTCTTTGCAGGGCATGCACTTGAAGGCGCGGACTTGGAAGATCAAGGTCTTGTTGCAAAGGCTTATGCCACGAGCACAGCCATGGGCGGCACAATGAAAAAATCCGGCGCTACAAGCCCCACGTTTTTGGTTTGGGCTCTGGCTGATCCCATGGGGGCACCCCTTCAACGACTACAGATCATCAAAGGCTGGCTTGAAGAAGGCGAGCATCGTGAACAGGTTTATGACGTGGCCTGTTCAGACGGCCTGAGCGTCGATCCCTTAACGCACCGCTGTCCGAATAATGGCGCGAGCGTTGACTTGAGCGACTGCTCGACCTCAGCTCATGAATCCGCGCGAGAACTGAAAGTGCTCTGGCAAGACCCAGATTTTGAGTCGGGCGTTAAGAGCTTCTATTACGCTCGGGCACTCGAGAACCCGGTTTGTCGCTGGTCGACTTGGGACGCGGTGAATGCGGGCGAGGCGCCACGATCAGATATCCCTGCGACGATTCAAGAGAGAGCCTGGTCGTCGCCTGTTTGGCTTGAATAGCGGTCCCAACGTGTATCTGCTGTCACCGAGTTCAAAAGTTGACAATCATCTTGCCCGTATTAGCACCAGTAAATAGCCCGATGAAGGCTTCTGGTGCTCGCTCGATACCGTCGTAGATGGTTTCTTTGGTCTTTACGGCACCGCTCGTCACCCAATTCTCCATGTCTGCTCTGAATTGAGGCGCGAGGTGCATAAAATTACTCACGATGAATCCTCGAAGCGTAAGCCCCAGTCCGATGGCCATAGATAAATTGTTTGGTCCTGGGCGCGCCTCCGTATCGTTGTAAGTTGCGATCGCACCACACAGAGGGATGCGCCCATTTGGCCGCATGCACATAATGGCCGCTTCCAAGTGCTCGGCACCAACGTTATCAAAGTAAACATCGATGCCCTGAGGCGCAGCTTCTCGAAGCTGGTCAACGATTCGGCCATTCTTGTAATTGAACCCGCAGTCAAATCCAAGCTCGTTTTGGAGCATGGCGGCTTTGTCGTTCGAGCCAGCACTGCCGACGACTCGACAGCCTTTGAGTTTGGCAATTTGGCCAACTATGCTGCCAACGGCGCCAGCAGCACCAGAGACAAACACGGTTTCTCCTTCTTCGAGTGCGCCCACTTCAAGTAGTCCGACGTAGGCCGTCATCCCCGGCATGCCGATCGCGCCAATGTATTCAGAAGGTGCAGCGGCGATATCACCCAAACGCTCTATGCCTTGGGCGGAGGCGGTGAAGGCTTCGCGCCAACCCCAGCTGCTCGACACATAATCGCCTTCATTGAAATCAGGGTGAGCGGATGCCGTAACTTGCCCAATGCAGCCGCCTGTGAGGACCTCGCCAATCTGAAAAGGTGGCACGTAAGACTTTCGGTCGTACATTCTGCCTCTCATATACGGGTCGACAGACATGCAGATATTTTTAACCTGAATTTCTCCATCTTCCGGACTTGAGACATCGATATTGATGAGTTCGAAGTCATCAGGTCTTGGCATGCCCACGGGACGTGTTTTCAGAGCAATGGCTCGAGCTTTAATCATAACGGCGTCTCTCTCGTTTCGGTTTTAGGTTGGTTTTAGAGTATTTGCTCCAGGTTGCAAAGGCCGAGAGCTCTGTCAGCAATAGATGAGGGCTCTCTTGGTCGATGTCTAACGTAGGTTAAGAGCGGTCACTAGGTGCCAACGGCCTTGGATAGGCTTGCCGTTAAAAATTCAGAGCCTTCGGCGCAATGGACAAGTGTACCCCGATAAATATTCCTGCGCTGGCGGCGAGCGAAAAATGGGTGCGAAATGACGCTGTGTTAATGCCCTGTCCGGCTATGATCGAGGCAATAAATTTGTCAGGCGCGGTGTTACATCAGAAACGAAACCGAGTGGCTCTTCATGTCAGGGCATACAGCGCCTGAGGACTACTTGGCTCTTCGAGGGTGCTTGATGCGTACCTATTGCGCTCGAACCTCAACAATCGGCCTTGTCGCTCGATCAAGGCATGCATTTTTCGATGAGTTCGGCTGTGCAGAGACTCAGTCATAAATGGGGTGAAAGGTGGAAAAGGCCGCTTCACAGAAGTCACCAGGATCGTTAAATCGCCTGTCTCTGTTTAATCCACTGATCTGAGACATGTCCTCGACAGTGAGATCAAAGTCAGTAAGAAGAAGATTGTCCCGCATTCGCCTTGGATCGATGCTCTTTACGACGATCGATGTGCCACGCTGGATTGCCCACCTCAAAACCACCTGGGCAGGTGTGCGGTTGATGCGCGTCGCGATCCGCTGCACCGTCGGATGATCGAGTACCGCTTCATTGGTCTTAGCCATCTCAAGTTCAAAATAAGACGAAGCTCCTAACGGCGAAAAGGCCGTGACGTTAAGACCGTATTGTTGCGCTAGCTGGATAAGTTTTTCTTGGGTTAGGTAAGGATGAGATTCAATTTGTAGCACCGCAGGGGGTATCAACGCATAACTCATCAAGTCATGGAGCAGGCCTGAATTGTAATTACAAACGCCAATGTGCCTCACCAGGTGACGGGCCTTGAGTCCCTCCATAGCGTGCCAAGTGACTTCTAACGGTACCTTGTCAGGTCGCATTGTTGGCTGATCCTCGGCAGGATCAAAAAGCCATTCTGGCGGATAGCGCGTCTCGAATGGTACGAATGCGAGGGCGATTGGGAAGTGCACCAGGTAAAGATCAAGGTAGTCCAGTTGAAGGTCTGACAATGTGCGGGTCAGTGCCATGGGTACATGGTCTGGACGGTGGTAAGTGTTCCAGAGCTTCGAGGTGATCCATAACGCATCGCGAGTGACGAGACCTTCGTCGATCGCCCGTTTTAGCCCTCGGCCTACTTCTTTTTCATTGCCGTAGTCACAGGCAGAATCGAAGTGGCGATAGCCAGCCTTTATTGCCTGATAGACAACGTCGGCCGCTTGATCTGGGGGAATTTTCCAGAGCCCAAAGCCTACGGTGGGCATTTGATCCATGCCAGTGACAGTCATATTGATTCCTAGTGAGGTGCTACAGTCATAAACGAATAAAAATTAATGTGCAGGCGTCAATGCTCGTGCCGACTTTAAAACCCACAAAGCGCCGGTAAGTCAAAGAATGATGACATACCCTCTGTCAGGCGCCGCGCCGCTTAACACTTCTTGGTACGCTTGGTTCATCGCCTCGGCACCTTCGAAGTGGCTGATCGAAACCCATTGGTCAACGGATGCGAGGAATTGACCCCAAGCGTCATTCATCTTTTGCTGGTAGGTTTCGGGTCCCCACTCCCTGTTGCGCTTCTGGATCTGATCTGGCGCAAAGAACATGGTGTGACGCGCGCCGGGTAAGGCGGCTCGATTTTCTCCATCTCTTGACTCCCAGTGCGTGATACCGACCCCAGAGCTGCAGACGCAGCGACGATCGAAATGATGATGAACCCGAGCGGTGACGCTGCTGTTACCGGCCATGTCGATGAAGGCAATGTTGGTGTCGGAATGAAGGGACTCTATATCGTCGTAGGTCACAACTTGATCGTAGATCCCCATACCCTCGACAAAAGCCTTGTTCATACTAGAGGTTAAGCCGATCACTTTGCAGTCGCGATGATGATGCAGCAGAAAGGCCAAGCTAAAGGAGGTCTTGCTCGAGGCGCTTGAAATGATGACGGCGTCGGCCCCGAAGAAAGCGTTGTCATCAAGGTAATCGTCGAGAACGAAACCGGTTGCAAACAGGGGGAAAAATACCATCCGATGGTCGAGCGTGCCCTCGGCGAAACCGTTCTCTGGCGTAGCCAGTTGGTACTGGTTATAGACCGGTGGCAGCGAGGCGCGGTGAGACGCGCCATCGGTGAAGCCCCGCTCAGTTACATGTTCAGGCTTGACGGTGAGATAGCTGGCCATCGGAAAGTAGCCGTAGTAGACCGCATCTGGTTTGAGGTCGCTCGTGCCTGGGTCGATCACCGTGCCCGTTCCCCAGACTGGAATGCGGCCCCACTCTGCTTCTGCTGGGAAGAATTGCCAATACCCGATGATGTCGCCGGCGACGCCGTAAGTGATGTTGTTCGCTGTAAGACCGAAGCGATCGACCCGAATCAAGGCCTCGCCAGGCGCAAGTTGGAGATCTCGCTCGCCGGGTAGCGTTGAAATTCGCGATTGGGTCAGGTCTTGTCTAACAACTTCTAGGCAGTAACTCATGATCGATCCCCGGGGCTTTTAAAGAATGCAGCGTATCCATGCGTTCTCTCAATCGCAAATGTTTGGATGAGTGAAGCGTCACCCGAGAAGTATTAGATCAATCGCAGTACTTCAAAGGCTGCTGGTCTGGCTGCTCGGATTCGGGTGACGCAATGGGACAATTGGTCGGATGATGGACGCTCAGCGCTCGATTAGAAGACACAAAAATCTCTGCAGGCCGTGTTCGAACTGAGCCCAGATTCAAAAGACGCGCCGACCAAATAAGGGCGCAAGCGGCTCGAGCAGGCCTAGCGCTACCCTGTCAGTTAAAAGATTTGGCTCGAACGGTTGCCAGAGTCCTTCCATTTGTGCGAGTCGGTTAGCCAGGATATAGAAAACGGCTGCATTGACGCCGAGTCCTAGATGAGAGCCAAAGACTTCGATGTTTTCGGATTGCGGCGAAACGTGTTCGAGGCTGAACTGCCACGGGACGATGCCGTCGGAGCGCGAATAAATGGAAGAGCAGGGGACGGCTAGGGTGTTGAGCGAACCTCGAGACAATTGCTCTGAGGGAGCTCTTGTTGGGATACCGTTGATCGTCTCGTAGAGGCGATAAGCCGGTGTTTCCACTGGCGCAGCTTGGATCGGCGATCCCAAGCAGATGACTTGCCTGACTTTTTCGGGCGAACGAGCTGCAAGGCGGCGAGCTTGGACGCCGCCCAGGCTCCATCCGATCAGCGAGACTTTCTGACCCGATTCGTCAAAGAGTCGATCGAGCAGAGACACGAGTGCGGTTATGCCACCTAGGCGATGCAAGCCCAGATTGCGTCCCTGCTTCCAGCCGCTCGCCCAATAGTTACGCGAGCGGAGAAATTGCCGCAGTGGCCAGGTACTGCGGTCACTGCCTCCGAAACCGGGTAGCACCAATACCGTATGCCCATCCCCCATCGGTGTGAGACCGAGAAGGGGCTGAGCCCAGGGCAGCATGCCGAATTCCGCCAGGGCGCGTGGTGCTTCGAGTAGAGCGTAGGGGTTTCTGTCGCGCGACATGGCCATACTTAAACCGACTGGTTAGGCAGCGTCTGCGGGATTGGCTTCTTCTTCAGCGCCTGCAACCCGGCCAGCAGTCATGGTTTCACGCAGAACTTTGCCCGCGTCGGCCATGGCATTACGCATCAACTCGCCACGCGACATCCAGGATTCGCGCATGCCGTGCCACAACGCGCTGTTATATTCGCGTTGCAAGCCGACCAAACCTTGAAGGCCTTCGATTGTCGACAATCGGCCAACGTAATCGCTATTAAGTTCCAGGTATTTGTCCAAATTGTTCCGTTCCATGTCTGCCAGCCCTCGCAGGGTGTTGGCATTGATGTTAAAGAATTGCCGAGTCAGTTCGGCGCCAGTTCTCATGAGGTTCATTGTTGACTCCATCGTATGGTCAAAAAGCACGTTGATTTTCTTGGTAATCGCTCAAAATTGTGCGATGCAACAAAATTATATAGTGCGACGCACAATAAGAACAAGCTTTTTTTGACGTGTTCATAGCTGGCTATTTTCCACTTTTAATAAGTTATTTAAGTATCAAGTATCGGTCTCGGCTCGTTTCTATCGAAGAGGGCGGAGAAAAGCGGATGGAAGATAGGTCTTGACTATTGTGCAGTGCACACTATAATCCGCGCCCGCTGAAATTCGATCATCAAACCTTGAGAGGCGCGCGTGGGCAAGAACGACAACCTGAGAGGCAAATCACCCGGGAGAACGCTGATTACCGGCGCTTCCTCCGGTATTGGTGAAGCCTTGGCAAGACACTTTGCGTCCCGGGGGCATGAGCTCGTGTTGACCGCGAGAAGGCGTGATCGACTGGAAACGTTAGCGGACGAATTGCGAGCGCGGGTCAACGTGACTGTGATCCCGGCTGATCTTGCTGCTGATCAAGGCGTGGATTCGCTGATCACAGAACTCGATAGAGCAGACCTCGCGATTGACATCCTGGTCAATAACGCAGGTGTGGCCAGCAGCGAGACGTTTCAAGCAATGGGAGAGGATACCGTTGACTGTTTGTTGTCAGTCAATGTGCTCTCGCTGACCCGATTGACCAAATGCATCCTGCCTGGGATGCGAGCGCGGGGCTTCGGGCGTATTCTCAATGTGGCGTCAGTGGCGTCCTTTCAGCCAGTGCCTTCTCTTGGTCTGTACGCAGCGAGTAAGGCGTTCGTGCTGTCTTTGACCGAGTCTCTTGCTGAGGAGCTGCGAGGTTCGGGTGTCACGGTGACGGCGCTTTGCCCTGGATTGACGAAAACCGAAATGGTCGAGGACATCCACGGCGCGCCTCAGGTGCCGGCTTTCATGATGGCCTCAGCTGAAGCGGTGGCTCGTGAGGGTTATGCAGCCCTGATGTCGGGTGAGGTGGTGCGAGTTCCGGGGTTGGCAAATGTCGCGGCGATCACCTGGGCGAAATTTCAGCCTCGATGGTTGGTCCGTAACCTCGGTGGTTTGGCTGCACGACTGACTGCCTGAGGTCGAGTCAAAGACGTGGATTGGCGTGCCATTTTGGTCTACCTAAGATAATTTCGCGGTAAATGTATGGGGGGTTCGTGATGAGTAAAGATAAAGATCCAGCGGAGTTGTTCCGCGAGTGGGTGAACCAATGGGAACGTGCGGTTGATTCCTTTTCTAACCAGTTAATGGGAACTGATGAGTTCTCACGCGCGATGAACACCATGCAGAATAGCCAACTGCAATTTCAGAAAGTGTTCGGTGAACTGATGGCTCAGCATCTCGCAAACCTCAATATGCCTTCAAGAAGGGATGTCCAACACCTCGCCGAGGTCATTCATGATCTAGACACCCGGCTCTCACGAATGGAAGTGAAGTTAGATCGTCTGTCGGCTGCCTCCGGTGGCGCCAGTGCAACTCGCCCTGGCCCCAAGCGAACGCGTAAGCCCCCCTCGGCCACATCACCTGCAAACAAGAAGAAAGATTAAGGATCCGGTACAAGAATGACTGCTAAAGACCCAAGTGGTGCGGCAATTTCCGAGCGAATCAACGCTATGGTTGAGCGTTCAATTCAGCGTTCGGTGAAAGGCCTCGATTTTATCCGTGCGTCTTCGCCGGTGGTGGGGCAGACGCCCAAAGTGCTCCTTCATGAGCAGGGAACACTCAAGCTTTATCACTACCTTCCAACCGAAGATGAGATATACCGGGTGCCGATTGTGATCGTGATGGCGACAACGAATCGCGGCTATCTGTTCGATCTTGCACCGGGTCAGTCGATGGTTCAGTACCTGATGACCAATGGGTTCGATGTTTACATGATTGATTGGGACGCGCCTGGTCTTCACGAGCGTGGTCTCGATCTGGGTACCTATACTCAGGATTTCATTCCGACCTGTATCGAACATGTCATGCAAGAATCAGGTGAGGATGAAGTATCGATCATGGGCTACTGCATGGGTGGTGTGCTTTCGCTGATCTATGCGGCAACACATGCCGATGGGCCGCTCAAGAATCTCGTCTGTCTAACGACGCCTGTGGATTGGCACGAGATGGGTCTCTTTCGACAGTGGTGTGATGAGCGCTTCTTCGACGTCGATCGGCTCGTGGACACGGTAGGCATTATCCCAGAAGAATTCATTGCCGCAGGTTTCGATATGCTTCGACCCGCGCAAAAATTGGCGGGGCGAACCAGGGTCTGGGAGCAGATGTGGAATGATGAATACGTGAAGTCATACCGAGCTTTCGATCGCTGGGGTAACGACATTCTGCCGCTCGCCGGAGAATACTACCGGGAGACTACCCGCGAACTCATGTGGCGAAACAAATTGTTGCGCGGAAACCTCGAGGTTCGAGGTCGGTCGGCAGACCTCGCCAATATCACAGTACCCGTGATGCACGCGATTGCGGAACACGACCACATTGTGCCCTATGCCGCGAGCAAGCCGCTGCTCGAAAAAGTGTCGTCAGAGGATCGGGAGGAACTGGTCCTCAAGGGTGGCCACGTGAGTCTGATCGCTGGACCCAACGCGGTGCGGCGCATGTGGCCCGCTGTCAATACGTGGCTCTCGGAGCGATCCATATGAACGCAAACACCTATCCTAAGTCGGTCGAGCTCAAAGAAGGATCGGCGCAACTCCGCCTGATATCCGAGAGTGACGCTGAGGCGCTGGCCTTGTTTGTTCGTTCTTTGAATACACATGACCTGTTGTTTTTGCCGAGAGATCTGACCGTGGCTAAAGTGCGGGAAGCTTGGTTGCGATCCGCGGAGTCCGGCGACATGCAGACGGTTATTGCGTTGCAGGGCGACGCGATCGTTGGATGCGCGGCCATTGCGGTGGATTCTCATTCTTGGTCGCCGCACGTGGGCGAGCTTAGGGTGCTTGTTGCTCCGGCATTACGAGAGCAAGGCTTGGGCCGACTCCTGATTCAAGAGAGCTTTATTCTTGGGATTTCCATGGACCTCAGCAAATTGACCGCCCGCATGACCCTAGATCAGGATGCTGCCATGGAGGTCTTTCAGGATATGGGTTTTAAGCCTGAGGCAATGCTGAAGGAGCACGTTGAGGATCGCGAAGGCGAGCGACACGACCTCGTTATTCTGAGCCATGATGTCGCTCAGTTCGAGGCGCAGCTTCAGGCTTATGGTGTCTCAGAGGCTTTTGACGACTGAACGTCATGCTCGCGTGTGAGGTGAGTCTGAAGACGCGACCTCAATGTAAGGGTCAACGTTTTCGGCTTCGTGTTCGACTGGGGGGCGGAGCCATTTGAGTCCAAAACTCGATGTTCTTCTCCAATGCCTTACGCACCATGGCGATAGGCTCAGATTCTGAAAAGCTTTTGATGCGCTTGCGATAGACTTCCTGCTGCTCAATGAACGAAAGAATGCTCTGTTCGATGTACCGGCTGACCAACGAGTGCATGGAGTCCCCGTAGAATCGGATCAATTGCTCTAGCACTCTGTTTGTGAGCAGTGGTTCTCGATCGTCACCTTCTTGCTCGGAGATAATCTGCATCAGCACGGTGCGCGTGAGGTCTTTGCCGGATTTAGAGTCGACCACTTCGATGGTTTCACCGCTGACGATTTCTTGCCGAATTTCTTCGAGCGTGACGTAGGCGCTCGCCTCGATGTCGTACAGGCGTCGGTTGGGGTATTTCTTGTAGTTTTTCATCTCAGAACCTCGCGATGCGGGCCAAACGCTAAAAGAATGACAGTTTCTAACACTAATTTGTGCAATGCAGCATTTTTTTATTGACACACAGATAGCGGTCTTTATAATCCGCGCGCCTGCGCAATTATAGTGCATTGCACAACTAAGACCTACCATTAGAGTGCTGAATCGGAGATTGCGACGGGGCGAGTTGTTCCGGTTCGAATGCAGAAGGTCACGATAAGGCGCAGCGTAACCAAACGACCTGCTCGCATGGATAGCTGGCATGAAGTCTGCAGTGTATTTACAAGACGTCAGAATCGACGCATCACTCATTCGAAAGGATTAAGACTATGCGCAAGTTGGGAGCATTGGACGCGAACTTCTTCTATACAGAGACTGCCAGCACACCCAATCATATTTCGTCCCTGCAAATTTTCGAGCTGCCACCGGATTGTGACGAGAGCACCTTCATTGAGGGGCTGAAGACATTTCTCGATGAACGCAAGCATTTGGTGCAGTACCTCACCCATAAGGTGCGGTTTGTTCCTGCAAATTTCGATCATCCGGTCTGGGTTCCTGACCCCTCGTTCAATGTTGCCAATCATGTGACCCGAATTGATCTGCCGTTCCCCGCAGACTTTGCTCGTCTCGAGGCCGCAGTCGCTGACATTCATGCCGAGTTAATGGATCGTGATCGTCCACTTTGGCACATTTATGTGATCACTGGCCTCGAGGGCGGTCGCATTGCTTACTACAACCAGGCGCACCACGCTGCTATGGACGGCATGGCTGGCCAAGCGGCTACTGAAATCATGATGGATACGACGCCGAATCACCCCGCGCCCCCTGCAACTCATGAGAAGGTGACTCGAAGCGAAAGCATGACAGAGATGCTGCGATTGAGCTTTGAAAATCTCGTCAACTTTTACATCGATGCCCCCAATCGAACCTTGGGTACAGTCGACAGCATGTCTCGCTTGCTTCGCAGATCACTCGATCCACGACGAGCCACGGCTGGATTGAGCAAATTGCCTCCACGAACACGTTTTAATCGATCGATCGGCAAGCGACGCACGTACGCTGCTGGCCAGATGCCGATAAGCGAGATGAAGGCCATGGCCAAAGCCTCTGGGAGTAAGCTGAACGACGTTTTTCTCGCCGCTTGCGCTGGTGGGTTGAGGGCGTATTTGTCCCGACGCGGAGAACTGCCTAGACAATCCATGGTGGCAGGATGCCCGGTATCACTCCGTAAATCGGTTGGGGATGACTTGGGCAATCAAGTGACGATGATGAGCGTATCGCTCGCAACCGACATCGCTGACCCTGTGCTTCGACTGCGGTCAATTCTCGACTCGTCGTTCGAGGCGAAATCGATCACTCAGGATCTGATGCCCGCTTATAATCCGGAGGTGTCCCTGCCGGGTTTACCGACCGTCATCACATCTGCAATGCGCGTGGTGGATCGGTTTCGACTAGCCGAAGTCATGCAGCCAATGATCAATCTCGTGATTTCGAACGTGCCTGGGCCGAAAGAAACCCTTTATTCAAATGGCGCTCGGATGCTCACACATTATCCCGTATCGATCCCAACGCACGGACTTGGGCTAAACATCACCGTGAGCAGCTATGTCGATCAAATGTACTTCTCAGTGAATGGCTGTGCGCGGGCGCTCCCAGATGCGCAGCAGTTGCGTGACGATATTGCTGCCGCTTACGCCGAACTCAAAGATCTGCTGCTGCCGATGGCCAGTGTTTCACCACTGAAGCGCGTGCCGGAGAACAAGGTAACCGAGGTTAAGCCTCAAGGAGCGCTTGAGCCGATGGATGAGCAAATGCCTTCATTTGCAGCGAGTTAGTGGTCGCGGAAGATAATCGACAAACGAGCTTGATTTTTGTGCATTGCACTATATAATGCTGCGCTGCACCAATTTACACGGAGTGATTTCATGAGCATTGTGCAACGACAGGTCGAACTCGGCCGAGACATGTATCAAATTAATACCCAAACTCTGCGCGGCTTTATGGAAGTCCAGAGGGAAAATGTTGAGAAGTATCTTGAGCTGAACCGCAGCTATGTAGAGCGACTCCCGGAAGTTCGCGACCTTGGCGCATTCATGGCGCTGCAGCGCGATTACAACGAAACGCTTTGGTCGGGCATTCGTTCTTCCGTCCAGGCGCAGACTGAGTTGGCGCGAAGCGCGTTTCAGGATACGTCAGAAGCATTGCGAACGGCATTCACGCTGAAGCGAGAAGCGTCGCCTGAGGGCGGTGAAGTTGAAGCTGCGCCGGCTGCAAAGACTCGAGCCCCGAAATCAGCGTCTTCTAAGTCGAAGGCGGATGAGGACGTTAGCAAAGCTGACTAAATCGGCATTGAACCGATCGCTCGCGCGATCGGTTCGCCGGTCTGCTCGTTCATGCGTCCTGTGGCAACCACTCGAGTAAGCGCCGATCTTTGAGAGGGTGAAAGACGGAGAGAAAATGCCTATTCGAGCTCTTTAACCCCGTTGAGATCCGTTACGAGAATCACGCCTTTCAAAACCCATTCTGTAAAAAAATCCCTCAACATGAGGCCCGACCTTTGCGTCCATGGTGTGAGGTCTTCCTGAAAACGCCTACGCTTAAAACCCTTCGTGGTCGCGTTCGGTCTGCCCATTCAAAGCGGTGAAAACCAAAGCGCTGACGTGTCAAGGCAAGCACTCAGCGTCTGGTAGTGCGCAGCTTGTAAGTTTTTCGAACATCGTGATTGCCATGATCGGCCAAAATCGCGTCCAGGGCTTTTCCAATTTGGGTCGCGATCCTAATTTGTTCCAGCCTCGGCCAAGTCGCTCGCTGACCCTCTGTAACCAAAGCTTGGATTTCTTCGATCGTTAAATGGCCAAGTAATTTCTGAGGATCAACGAAACCGAAGGAGGGGATAATGGTGATGTCGCCCGTGTAATCCTGCGTTGCCACGGTGTAAAACATGTTCATAGCTTTGCTGACTTCTGGCCAAGGACGCAGGTATCTACGGGAGAAAGTTTCGCCGCTACGCAGCCATTCCCGACCGGCTTTGCGGACCACTTCCTTGACCCCACGCGGTGCTAACCAATAGCTGTCAGATTTCATCATCGCGAGCGCAAGCGGATTGGCCTGGCTCACGATGTAATGATTCACACCATAGAGCCGAGCCAGTCGCTTGGCCGGCAAATCGTCAGTTACGGCGCCGTCAATCCATCTGCGTTCCGGAAGGTAGGGTTGCGTTTCGCCGTAAACGTTTCGAGCCATTAGCATGACCGGGGGGAACACCCCTGGCACCGCGCAGGACGCCAGCACAGCTGATCTGATGAGTACGTTGGGTGAGGTGATGGCGTTCATCAGTCGCGAAGACTGGTATTCCTCCAGCGGCGCGATCGTCACATTAATCATCCGACCGGTGAGCTCAAAGGCTTCCTGGAAGGTCATGTCCGGAATCATCGCGTTCAACATGGTATGCACATCGTTGACATCGATTTGGGGTCTTTGGGCGCCGGATTGCATCTCGTGCAGCGCTTGTTCCTGACCCAGTAAAAGATCATCTTGAAAGCGCGCGCGCAGTTCATTGTCGGTGTGCGTGCCGAGAACGCCGGCGATAACCGAGCCCGCACTGGAGCCGGAGATGACGTTGGGCAGCAGCTGATGCTCGAACAGGGTTTTGACGACCCCAGTATGAAAATGGCCGAGTGAACCCGCGCCGCTCAGCATCAGTGCGGACCGACCAAAGCACAAACTGGCCCGTTCAAAAAAGTCGAGTTTGTCCTCTCGAGAGATGTCGCTGTCTGGCAAAGTTGAGATGTGTTTCAGGCTTTCGACGAGTTCGTCAACGTAATCGATGATGAGTTGTTTAGTGCCAAATTTTGCTTTTTCGTGAAGGGCTGATTTGCCCATGCCACCCATATTGCCGTGGATGCCTTCATTGAGAGCAAACAGCAGCCCGACGTTGTCACCCTCGCATCTCAGATCGCGCAGTTCCCTCAGGCGGGATTCGATATTGGCGTAGTCGTAGCTCTTGGACTCCCGTTTTTGCTTCCAGTCACTTCGTCCCGACACCTCGTCATGCTCAAGCGCCGCTTTTTTCCAGTCATCGTAGCTCGATGCACCTTTCATTTTTGATTCGATGTCTCGGAGTTGAAGCGATCTAGACTTAAGAAGCATAAGGCTGTCCTAATGAAGCTGACTGGTTTCACGAAATGGCGCAGTGCACCATTTTCTCGAGTGTAGCAGCTTTCATGGGCTTAAGGCGTGAGTTGTTTCATTCTTAGATCAGGAGGTTGAGCAGGAGTGAATTGGCGACAAGCACTAACAATCTCTAGCTCCCTCAAGGGCAGACAGTCGTCGGAAATTTTGTGACGGATGTCCCTCTCGGCGAAATCGAAATCTTCCAATCGCAGGCGCTAGCAACTATCCACAGCCAGTCGCGGCGCGCTCATTGACCCAACTCGTTGGTGACAGTCTTTGCGACCAGTTGGACGCTCCGGAAACTCGATTGTTGACAATCAAAGACCTGACAGTGCCTTTCATAGATTTCGATTTTGAATGTGAGACCGATCACGGTGCTTTCTTGAATCGGAACTCCAAACCACTTAACTGTTGCTTCTTGCACGCCCGCTCGCAATTTCGGTTAAGCGATGAGCCCAGTGCATTCAACAACTGGTTCGCTCGTGAACCTTTATTCCTCAGACCTCAGATTTCAGGACGGAAAATTTATTGTGCCGAAAGTTGTCAGCCGCTATAGCCCCTAACGATCCACAGGGGGTCGCCAGATGCTGGAGAGCGATCGAACGCTTCCACTGCAGTCATGCCACCTCGCGCCATGTAAGTCGCAACCACTTGGCACCGGTCGTTCGGCGAGAGGACATGGAATGCTTGAATGGCTTTGGTCGGGAACAGTCTGTGTGACATCGCAACGATGCACTGCCCACCCTCGGCTAAGCAGCGGTTGATCTCGGCCATGACCTCGATGGGCTTAATCAGATACTGGATCGAAACGGCGATGAGCACGGCATCAAACGTATTGTCCTTAAACGGTAGGGTGGGGGTGTTATTGAGATCTTGAACGCAAAAGTCGTTGAGCCTTGGATTAGCCTCGAGCTCAGCCTTATTCATCCCGAGTCCAGAGACCTGCCCGTAAGCCACGTCCTCAGGCAGATGAGATATCCACGATGACATGAGGTCAAGGACGCAACTGCCGGGGGCGATCTGCTCGCGATAAAATTGGGTTAATTGACGGATGGTGGCGTCATCAATGTGCGTGACGAAACGCGGTTCGAGGTAAAAATTCTCGTCCGCTGATTCATCTTGGCGCCAGAAAAATTGTTCAGGAAACTCTGTCGTCATGTTGGTAAGGTTCTTTGCTCACTGAAATGCGATGAAAACTGGGTATTGAAGCCATCGGCTGCATTGCACAAGAAAATTTACGAGGTCAGGAGGGGAATCGTATCAGTTGATTGCCCATTCTCCCTCTTCCGACGGCACGGTAGGCACGCCAACACTCAATTTAAGTCATTGCCCATGGATGGACCGCTAACCTCGATGATTGGGTGTATGAAAACTAGAAAGGTTGGGACAGTTATAGTGAACGCTCACGAAGACTGTGATTCCGTTCAGCGTCTTGACTCGTGAACTTGATTCTCAGGCGTGCAGAAAATCGAAAGAATCACTCGGAGGGAAACAACCTGCCTAAATCCGGATCAGAGAGCGATCATCCATCATCGCGTCGTATTGTTTTTGCACGAGCTTTAGCCACTTAGGGTGCGTCAATATCCAGAACTTTTCTGCCGCGATAGAGTCGGCAACCAGTTCGCCCACCTCATTAGGATGCATCCCTTGTTCAAGCGATGCTTGGATGTTCTTTGCGGTATTGCCGGCTTTTTGTGAATCCCCTTTAGGCTTACCGCCTCCTGGGCGGTATGAGACTGAATGGCGACTGATGTTGGTATTGATCGGGCCAGGGCATAGGACCGAGGCGCGCACGTGACTTTTCTTCGCTCGAAGTTCTCGCTCGACAGATTCCATCAGCGCAACCACACCATGTTTGGCGACGTTGTAAGCGCCCATCATCTGACTCGAGAGTAATCCGGCCACTGAGGACGTAGCGCTGATATGCCCCATATCTTGCGCCTCCAGTATGGGCAGGAATGTCTTCACCGCGTGGATGGGCCCCCACAGGTCAACGTTGAGAATCCATTCCCAGTCGCTCAGCTTGATGTTCCTGGCGGACGTCGGCAGCCCGACCCCCGCGTTACTGCAAACCACATGAACCTGACCAAAGGTGCTAAGCGCAAGTTCTGCGAGCGCATCGACTTCTTCTGCTTTCGACACATCACACAGCTGGGTTTGAACCGCGATGCCCAAAGCACGCAGTTCTTCGTTGGCCTGATGCAGCAATTCCTCATCAAGGTCAGCAAGCACTAGCTTCATCCCTCGCGCGCCAAACGCGCGCGCCATGCCAAGCCCGATACCGCTGGCGCCGCCAGTGATCACCGCAACCCGTTCGTTCAAATTGATCATGGCGTCACCAATGCTTCGCTATAGGGAGCTAATTCGTCTGCGCCCCAATCTAACCAATCCAAGAACACGGCTTCATTGTGTTCGCCCAAATGGGGTGCGCCGCCCTGCACGCGAGCTTCGTTGTTGCGGAATCGATAAGGGGATTGCGGGATCGGTCTGGTTGACCCTGCGCGGTCATCAATTTGCGAAATGGTGCCACGAGCTTGGACCGAAGCCAGTTCACCAATGGCTTCACGAGGTCTCACATCACCCCAGGCAATATTCATCTTGTCTAGTGCGGCAATGACGTCTTCCCGAGTGCTGCATGTTTCAGTAAAAAATGTGCGAGCGGCTGACCTTCTAGCCTCGATTTTTTGTTGGAGCGGAATGTCGTCCTCCGCAGGGAGACCATCCGTCACGCCAAAATGCCGTGTGAGTTGCTTCCAGATAAAGCGGAAATCACCAGCGATCATTAAAGGCCCGGCCGCTGTCTCATGAACTTCGTTGGTAATCACTTGGCGAATGCCGTCCAAGACGTAGTTCATGCCGTCATTTGTTACGACGCTGGCGTCCACCATCGAGATTTCCAGATGATCCCCCTTGCCTGTGGACTCTCGTGCATACAACGCTGCAAGTAAGCCCACGAGTCCATGCAATCCCGCATTGGTATCTGCCACAGATAAAGCGAGCTCAGCGGGATAGGCGTTGCTGATTTCTGCTTGTCTTGAAACTAACCCAATCTCGGCATGGACAATGGGTGCATAGGCTGCCCGACGACTATCGGGATTTCCAGCCCCGAACCCACAGATTGATAACATCAATAATCGAGGATTGATGGCCGCCAACGTGTCGTAGCCCAATCCAAGGCGGCCCATGACATCAGGTCGAAAGTTTTCGATGAGCACATCCGCCTCGCGCACTAGGGCCTTTACTAACTCAATACCTTGCGTCTTGCGCAGATCGATGGATATGTTTCGTTTGCCTGCGTTTTGCTGATTGTAGTAACCGGCGATCCCGCCAATCTTGAGTCCCCACAGCCGGGTCACGTCGCCTTCTGGGGGTTCGAGTTTGACCACATCAGCCCCAAGGTCTGAAAGCATACGACCCGCAAATGGCCCCGCCAGCACCCGCGACATATCCAACACTTTGATACCCGCTAACGGGTAACTCATAACGCTTCTCCCTTCGTCTTACCAAGATGGAAGTAGTGCGCCATGTCGGATCGTACTTCCCCCTGATGCTGGAAGTACCTTCTAAAGCCCCCGTTATAGTTGCCGTCCTGGCGTCGGTTTTCAGCGCCCTCAAAGTTGTAGTAACCCGGTGTGCAGTCTTCGGAGCGACTGGTTTTGCCTCGATGATGAATCACTTCCTGCACCCACCAATCCTCAGCTGCCTCGGTGGCATCAATCGTCTGATAGCCGTGAGTACGCGCATGATCAATACAAGCCGCGATGTGGTCACCTTGCGTTTGCAGCATGTCGGTAAGGTTAAATTGGAATGAGGCTTGGTAGCCGCCCATGATAAAGAGATTGGGAAACCCTGACGTGTGGATGCCCAGCAGTGTTCGAATGCCATCCGCATATTTATCCTGCAGGTTCTGCCCCCCCACCCCGACGATACTGTTGTAGATGCCCGTGATTTGGACTTCAAAGCCCGTCGCGTAAACGAGCAAGTCCAGTTCATGCTCAACCCCATCAAAAATGGGGCCGCGCTCGCCGATCTCGGTAATCCCTTTGCCTTGGGTGTCGATGAGCGTCACATTAGGCAGGTTAAAAGTGGGTAGATACTCGTTGTGAAAACAGGGGCGCTTACACATGAACATGTACCAAGGCTTTAACGCCTCGGCAGTCGCTTTATCCTCCACAATCTCGTCGATTCGTTTATGAATCCGCATCATGTGATTGATGTTGGAGTTTTCCTGGCGCCTTACCTTTTCTTCAGGGGTGAGGGCGTCCAGTTCGGCACGTTTTTCTGGCGACATCTCAACCGCTGCCAACGTTTTCTCGCGGCGCTTTGCTTGCCAACCTGGCTGCAAGCGTCGAGCCCAGTTTGGGTCTGTTGGCCAGTCATCGCGCACATCAATTGATGACGGTGTACGCTGGAAAACGGTGAGAGATTTCGCGGTTTTCCCGAGTTCAGGCACGATTTGCACGGCGCTAGCACCGGTGCCAATGATGCCAACCCGCTTGTCTTTCAGATGTTCGAGATGCTCACCGGTGTACTCGTAATCCCAGCGAGAGGAATGAAAGGCATGCCCCTTAAATTTGTTCATGCCTTCAATGAGTGAAAGTTTAGGCTTTGCCAGGGTGCCATTCGCGCAAATAACAAACTGGGCACGCATATCGTCGTCTCGATCCGTTTTAACGTGCCAAAGTTGCTCTTCCTCATTCCAAAAGGTTTCAGTTACGGTGGTACCAAACACCGCCAGGTCGTACAGGTTGTACTTCCGAGCGATGGCCTGACAGTGACTAAAGATTTCAGGCCCGCGGGAATAATGATTCACAGGCACATAGTCCATTTCATCTAGCAGAGGCAGGTAGTCATAGCTCACGACGTCGCACGCCGCACCGGGATAGCGATTCCAGTACCAGGTGCCGCCAACGTCAGAACCCCGCTCAACAATGCGGATATTCTCGATGCCTCGCTCATGGAGACGGCCCGACGTCAGCAGGGCGGAAAAGCCTCCACCAATAAACAGGACCTCAACTTGATCGTTGATTGGTTCGCGGCGAGGGGCTTCCTTCCGCCAAGGGTCCGTTGAGTATTTATCGAGCTCGCCGGTCAGCTCGGACGTGTACTGTGCGGTACCGGGGGGACGATAGGTAAGGCGTTTATCGCGCTCTTCCTTGAACTTGGTCTTAATGTCGTCGTAGTAAGACTGCGGTCTAGAAGTCCGTGGCATGAAGCCCCCTTCGCTAGTTGTTATCGGTTGCGCAGGCGTTCCCGCATGCGCCGCATGCCGTTTAACCAGCGGTCATAGTCATTCGCTTTGTTCTGGAAATAACGCGCAACTTCAGGGTGCGGCAGGACTAAGAACTGCTCAGTGCGAATGGCCTGCATACACAAAGTCGCGACATCTTCTGGCTCAAGAATGCCATCGACCGCTGCCTGATTACTACTGCCATTGCTTGCCGATTTTTGGGCGCCGCCTTCACCCCCACGTTTGTCATCGGCTTTATCCCGGCGTTTGCTCAGGATGGCGGTACGGACGGCTTGCGGACACAAAACGGATACTCCAATACCGCGGTCCTTATAATTAATGGCAAGCCACTCGGCGAGGGCGACGGACGCGTGTTTCGATACCGCATAGGGACCCGAATCCATCTGGGTCAATAAGCCCGCAGCGGACGAGGTATTGAGGAGATATCCGCCGCCACGTTCAATCATCAGTGGGATGACCGCTTG
>Ga0255772_10002170_pt1 | contig 19268 bp, 31 predicted proteins | sample 071ome_34_FD_179970 | JGI IMG/M metagenome (GOLD analysis project Ga0255772, IMG submission 179970) | Coastal salt marsh microbial communities from the Groves Creek Marsh, Skidaway Island, Georgia - 071411BT metaG (version 2) | ecosystem: Environmental > Aquatic > Marine > Intertidal zone >...
GCGGAGGTCAGAGGGTAATAATCGACTTGCTTGGCGGAGTTGGTGATTTGCATTGGGGTGTTCCCTTGATTACTTGGCTAGTATAGACTGGATTGGGGGTCTGTGATCAGATGGTGGACAGCCCACCGACCGTCACACGGCGGAGACGGTGTAACGCTTGTGAGGAACCTGATAGTATTTCAGTTCCTCAGCGATGCGTTGAACCAGATTCTCCATCTGACGATCGCGGCCACGGAGAGACTTGGTTGCCTTCAGTTGGCGACGCTCAGTGATGGTAACCACGTCACCGTTGGGTTCGATGCGGTCAACTTCGATCTGGTAGACGTTCATCGGTGGTGTTCCTCTCAACATGGCCAATATACCCGATCTGGCGGGGTCAGGCGAGATCAGTGGCCAGTTTCCTCAACTGGCCCCTCCTCCAGGTTGTCGCGGAGAATTGATGATACGTTGTCCACCACATTCAGAGTAGACAGAGTGGCAGAAGCTACCTTCTTACCAAACTCATTCTCCACCCAGGCATTGCGGAAGAAAGTGAACACGCCCACCACAAAGCCACAAATGGTTGCAAGATAGTACATGGCCAATTTGTATTGTTGGGATTGAATCAGTTGGTTGTAGTAATTCATGGTTTCAGAATACGTTGGTCCAGGAGTTGTGTTGAGCTTTGGTAATTCTACCCTCTGCAAGTAGATTGTCACACACATTGCAGAAGACTTCAAACTTTTCAGATCTGGTGAGAGTGATACCCTTGGAAGTCTCACCGATCACTTTGAGAACGTTAGTTTTGAGCATTTCAGTTAAGAACGTTACGGTAATCAATGGCTTTGATGCACCAACCAGATGCAGATGTGATCTCCTCAACTAGATCGTCACCATCTTCAGCTTCCCAGAAGGTGCCAATATAGTCACCATACACATCATCCATTTCTTCTTCTGTGATGGGGTGCAATGCATCATCAAAGTCAAACTCGATTGCAGTAACTTGAAATTGCATCAGAAGAGTTGCAGTTGAGTGAATTGCAGATGATCGTCGCAAGAGTCATCCTCTTGCAGATCAATCATATCAGTGTCGGTGTGAGTGAGGAGTTTGTCGAAAAGAAAATTAACAAACTCGCGGTCTTCTTGAGTAATCATTTTCCGAACATTTCAGTGTAGAGATCGAGATCCTGATTCTTATACTTTTCGTTGTTCAACCAGATCTCCTGTTCGATCCAAGCGACCTGGGCACGAGCCTTGAGCAGTTGCTCGCGGAGTTCGTAGTTGCGTTGGTTGCGCTCGGTGATGGTCATCGGTGTCCCTCTCAACATGGCCAATATACCCTGCCCAGAGCCCCCTGGCACGTCCTGTGGCCAGTTTGGTCAACCGTCCACCCTAGTTATAGTGATAGGCCCTATGATTGTCCCCAGTGTTGTACTATCAGAGACTTGAAATGGCCTATCACACCATAAAACAGTGAACTGGCGCGTCCAACCAACCGCCCACCATGACCCATTGACCTGGCGTCCACAACACCCATTAGATTTGATCGCATTTTGCAAAATGTTAGGATGTTTGATGATCTTTGCGTCGGCAACTGCTAAAAACCCACAATCTACACTATATTTTGAACCCCACTTATCGGTATAATTGCCATTCTCTAGTGGAAGAGTTGTAGTTGGTTCAACACCATCATCCAAGAGATACTTTGGATCACCAATTACATATGTCGATGGAGGAAGAGTGATCTTCATATAAAATTAAAAGCAACAGTAACTCTTGGATCTTTATTCTTACCAATGGGAACCATATGGGGTAAGTATGATGGGAACACAATTAAATCTCTCTCACATGCGTGATACTTTGAGCTGGAACAGGTATGTGGTGTTCCTTTTATCACTCCAGGATAATTCTCAAGTAACAATGGATTAGAGAACACAACTGGTGAAGATCCATCAGGAACTTTCACGACATAAATTGCACTCAACCGATTGGGTAAGTGATTATGTCTTTCCTGATATTGTGAACCAACGTATGTATTGTACCAAACAGAATCGAGTTGCAATCTATGATTAGACTGATATACTTCTCTTTGATATGAGATGACAAAATTGGCCACCTTTGTTGATAGAGTTGACATAACTTCATTCGACACACAGAAGTCTGTACCGAAGGAATTGTCTGGTGAATTATCACCACTGACCCAAACAGAACCACCATTTCCACTGATGTTACTTGACATGATCTGTTCATAAATCATGTCATTTTCCTCCGACGTGATGAAATTATCACATGTAGAGACCAGACTTACGAATAGTGGATTATGATTCATTTCGATCTCTTTTCAATAAACTTTTTTGCAGTATCAACCGTTCTGCATTTTTTTAGTTGAACACATGCATCACCATCAGGGCCAAGCACCATATACTGACTACTGCCAATAATGGGTACTATTGCATACTCTCCATTCTTTCCGTAATAACATCCAGGATGGGTATTGTCGAAGATACCTGGCATTGGAAACTTCTTCATTCGAATACAGGAAGAACTGGTGGATTGAACTCGTCACGAACAGCTTTCATGACATCTTTAGGAACTCCATAATAACCCATGTGCATCCACACGCAGTCAATATAACGCAGGTCTTCACGATCTGCATCTAATGTAAAAGTATCGCAATAATAAAGAATATCCTGAGGAACCTCAATCTTTTTCCAAGTGATAGGTTCTTCAATAAAGAATGGGACTGTCATCAGAATCGTTCTGGGATTTCTTTGTAAGAGTATCCATCAGCTTTAATGTCTGACTTGTTTCTTTCAGTGTCCCAATAGTGTTTAGATTTCTCATACTCTGCATCGATTTGAGCTCGTTTGTTGTAATACTCAGCTTCCCTGAGATTATACTCTTGTTGCAATGGCCGATGACCACTCACAACTTTCATAAGAGTTTGAGCATTCTCCTTCTGTTTCCCGTGATAGTCAATCAGGTCCTGAATTGCGGTGCGGAGATCTTCAAAGAAAGCATCAACCTCACCGTCTTGCATATACTCATCTACACTATCTTGTAGACGGGATGCACGTTGTCGATTAAACTCTTTCTTCCAATACTCATCAGAGTTCTTGATCACTGGAGCACCTTCAGTAGTTTCAGTTTCTTTCAGTTTCATGATACTAGGAATTTGCGTTCGTATTCTAGAAGATCCTTAGGAGCAGGGATCTCATTGTCATAATATCTTACTGCATCTTTCCAACGATGTCCAGTCTTCTTGTACAGTTTGATGTCAAGATGTTTGTATTTAAGGTTAGTTGGTACATAAACTTTGTAGTCTGTACCGTTGTTCTCAGTCAGGAGGCTGAGTCGTTTGTTCTCATCTTTGGTGACTGTGATGGTAGAACATGCCAACCAAAACAACCACTCAAAGTTATCATAATCATCCAGATACCTGTCTGGATTGTCCATAATCATCCGACCAATGAATTGTGGAGACAAACAATGATCGTGAGTGCGTTGTTTAGGATTGTTCAGTGCATCTTCACTGATCAGGCCCATATGGTTGACCTGAGCACAATCAAACACACCAATGTAGAACATACGGGTGATAGGCCTGAAGTAATCAGGTTCACCCCAGTTCTCAATGTTTGCACGGAGAGCGTAGTAAGTTGTCTCGCAGTAGGCCTTCCAGGGTTTCATTTGGGAGATTGGAGGTAGGTTTCACTATACGCTAAAGGATACAGTTCATCCAGTATCTCACCCAACTCTTGATACAATTCTTTGTAACACCCGATAGACCCTGGGTGACTCATCTGGTACTTTCGAACAGCCGTGTAGACCAGTTTCCATTGATGATGATTAAGATTCATTGTTCAGTCCTCAGTTTCCGTAGAGATAACCACCAGCCCAGTCACAATTCTCCAACACAAACTCACGTTCTTCGATCACTCGCAGATCGAAACGAACACCCTTCGCAGGGGCTTTCCATGATGCAGACTTGTAGACTTCACCAGTGTTCTTGTCAACGAAACAGTGAACGCTACGAGAACCACTACCGTCCATCACAATCTTGTGGTACTTACGACCACTCTCAATGCAGAAGTCATACCCATCACGACCATACTTACGGATGAAATCGTGACGGAGAGCTTCACACAGAAGTTGGCACCACTTGTGAACGTTTTGTTGGATGGTCTCTTGGGCTTGTTGTTGGATGGTGGTGGTCATGGGGTGATCCCTCTCAACATGGCCAATATACCCGATCCAACCGACCATGGCGACAGTGGTGTGCAGCCCAAAAACTGGCCTAAATATCCTCAGATATTGATCTTTTGTACTATGGCTGATGATGAACAGTATGGATTACAATATATCAACCCAACTGTATTCTGGGTGTATAATATAGGAAAGTTTGACTTTAATGGTCTGGAAGAAAAATGTCAACCGTATGATGAAAACGAATGGGCTTGTATATTAAACACATCAAGAAAGACAGAGTATGATTGGAAACCTTTCATAGAGCACATAAAACCATTTTTTGGCCACAAATATCTACCACATGTGGAAAAAAATATTGAAGTGCGATTCGCTATGCCGTGGATGAACATTTATACAAAAGGTTGTTATCAAGAATCACATAATCATTTAAGGGGGAGAACTTCACTCGCATACTGTTACTTTCACAAAATACCTAAAGATAAGGGTGCAGCAAAATTCGGATTCCACAATGAGATGCATAGATTGTATGTCAACACGATAGGAGAAATGAACTTACCCGATTGTGCCGAATGGTGGTATCCAGACTTTAATGAAGGCGACCTAGTTATTTTTCCGGCCTCCCTAACACATCATGTTACTCTACACAAAATAGATGATGAAAGAATTACAGTTTCTGGAAATGTAGGACTGTTTTCTAAATCGATTGATGAGGTATATTAAACCGCCTCAAATACTGCCATATTATAATCTGGCATATCATCATTGGATCCACCACCGTCCATGTCAAAGGTACAAATTACAGTGTTGCTAGAATTTTGTCGTCCCGTAACGGCAAATCCATCTTGTGATTCGTTTGTACTGAAGTTTGTCCTTGCACTACCAGCTAACAATGCAACTGAATATCCATAAACACTCCCTACTGATATACTATGATTTACTCTGAACCAACCAGTTCCTAAGTCTGAAATACTAGAGACTCTGTGACCTCTACGAATACCTGGCGAACCTTGACCATTAAAGTTACACCATGTTTTAGCACGACCAGCAAAAATGTCATTCGTATCGTTATAGTAACTTCCTGGGAGTGATCTAATTGATCCAGTAATAACAGTCATAAGTCCTAATTAGTAATTTGTACCATTCGAAAAGATGACAAATGAGATATATGGTGGGTCATAGTTGCCAACTGTACCACTATCAACGTCAGCAGAAAATATGTGAAATTGATTATTATTTTGTTGACCACCAAGTTGAATCTCGTCATCGGCGCCGGCGCCAGGGGTAGGCCAACTAGTTCTAGTATTACCCACTTGTGCTATGCCACACCACCCAGAAGGGCCCATACTTTGACCTATATTAACTCTATATCGACCTCTACCTAAGTCACTTACACTTGAAGCTCTAAATGATCTTCTAAATCCAATTCCACCTTGGCCATTAAAATCCCCCCAAGATTTAGATCTTCCATACCACATGTCATCAGATGGCGTGGAATATTGTGGTCTTCCAGGAGCGTAATAATTGTTTGACTTTACTGACATCGGTCTTAATTTATATCATTAGTGAACATTGCATATGAAACATACACAGGATCGGAGTTTGTTATACCACTGTCAATGTCCATCTCGAACAAATAAAAACTACTTGTGTTTTTTTGACCTGTTACAAGCACATGGTCCTCGGCCTGTGGAACAGCGGGAACTCTACTTGTCCTATTATGACCACAACTTGCAACGATATCATATGCATTTGATAAATTTCCACCCCAATTCACTCTATATCGACCAGTACCTAAGTCACTTACACTTGCAATTCTAAATCCTCTACGGACCCCAATTCCACCTTGGCCATTAAAGTTTGCCCAACTTTTACAACGACCATTCCAGACATCAGAAACAGCACTGGGAAGACTACCAGGAAGACTAGCTAAGTTGTTTGAATACAGTGACATATTTATTCTGTTGGTTCTGTTGGTCTAATATAAATGTTTTCACCTTCATACCGATCTAATGGGCTTGGTCCTAAAAGATCTTCAGGCCAATGTGATTTCAATTCCGCAGTAAATCCACAACAGTCATGACAGGAACAAGAACACTCAATATGATCAACATCATTCACACAATCTCTCAACGTTTGTTTTTCCGCAACAACACGTTGTTGAGTCTCGGTGTCACCGGCTTCCAACGCCTTCATGTATTGAACATCTTTCTCAGCTAAGAGTTTATTCCTTACTCTGCGAAGATGTCTTTTATGTTCTTCCTTAGCTAATTCTACGTTAATTCCAATGTGAGCCATTTTTAGTCCTCCTCAAAAGTCCAAGCATTTCTGTATGTTCTATCCGTAGGAATATCCTCAACATCAACTATAGCATATGGAGCACCCTCAGGAACATCCATTTCAATTAGTATGTCAAGAGATTGACACTCTGGACTAGGGCAGATGATCCCAAGAACACCATTTTCCTGTGGATAGATTATACGTTTGTAATAAACGTCTGGATTTATAAGTGGTTGTCCATCTGGAGATTGTAGTTCTTCAGGTGGCGTAGGTTCCAGAGGCATGACAATTTTGTTTAGACTGAAATTATTTATTCAGGTTTTACTGGCCAATCAACATTACCAACCAATGTTGGATGACTTGGATCAAAAGTTGCTTCACTATTTGTAATGTCCCTCAAAGCCTGACGATAGGTTCTCCACTCTTCTGGAATAGGTTCACCAAGTTCAGAGTATTTTGTGACAACCCAATCAGTTTCATACAACAACATATCTCGTTGTCTTCTCAAATAATAGTCAACGTTTTCTTGTTCCAATACAAGAATTTCTGCATCAATTTCTTCTTGTGTTGGTGGAGATTGTTCATTAGTGGGATCCCACTGTAAGTTTTCTACACACTCTTCACCAACGATGCCCCAAGCACATCCAGGTCGCAACCTAGTTAAGGCACCAGATAATTGTGGCCAGGGTGGTCTGCCTGCTTTATCTACCACAAAACCTAATTTAGCAGTCATTTAATTAACTCCAAGTTTAAAATTGGACATATGATATCTATGTATGATGATAAATCAGATAACTCTACAGATTTCATACAAGTCGATCGCAGATGTCATACGTTCACGAGTATTAATATTACTATCATTCTGAGTTCTATTTAAGTAAATTGGAGAGCCTGTTCCATTTTGCTGTCTAATTGTCAACTCATAAGTTAATGCTTGATTGGACTGAGGTAGATCGTAAAACCAAAAGTCACAACTTTCTGGTGTGGTAGAGAAGTTTGTAGCTCCGACAACATAACTAGCTCTACCAACGGCAAGACCATAATTCTGACTACTTTGAGGAGTATAAAACCCAAGGTCGCCTCTACCAGGATTTGTGATTATGGTTCCGTTACGTTTGACTCCAAATGTAGTGTTCCACGACTCCGCAACTTCACCACACCACCTCACATAAATTAAGACACCATTGTTTGTACTTGTTGGTGTAATTGTTGCAGCCAACAAACTGGATGGAAACTGGTTCCAAGTACTCCCAGCTGCGGTGTAGGATGATGTTGCACCAGTGTACTTATGAACATAACGGACGACACCACCACCGCCACTTTCGGTGATATTTAAAGCACTTGAAGTGGTGATATTGGTCAGTGATGGCCTAATACCAGATGATGCAATAACGTTATCGCTATTAAATTGAGTTGCCATAGTTAATTAACTTGAAATTTCCCAGACTTGCATCCATGACATAGCTCTTTCATGTTCAACTGTAGTACCTTCTGCCTGAGTTCTATTGATGTATATATTTGGTTCTGCGACACTACTATTCATGTATAAAGTATATGTCATAGGAGAAGTGCTGAAAGTGAGATCTTGAACCCAGAATGTTACTGTTTCTAGAGTCTGATCATTATTTTGGGTATTGCCACCATGAGATGTTGCTGGAGGTGCTGTTCCAGCAAGACGATTGCCAGGAGACGGAGAACTCTCAACACCACCAAATCCCTCCTTTACAAAGAAATTCTTATTATATGGATCATCAATCTCAAAACAGAGTTGAACTCCAATCAACAACTTATGTCCGCTGGCTACTGGTGTATGAGTGATGGAGAAACCAACAGACGCCAGTGAATTTTCCCCAGCAGAAACTAATCCATATGTGGCCACATCACAAATTTCTTTATAAGTAGCCTTTACAATTCCACCATCTGCAAATCCATCAACTGTAATATTGTTAGTATATAAAGTAGTTGAGTCTAATGTTGACATAATACTAACTAGAAAATTCGAACAAAATTACTTGAGATATCAGCCTTTCTCGCCCACTGCTGTTACTGTCGCCTGAACATCTATTTGTATAAACGGTTCTGTTCGCCGTACCATTTTTAAAAGCGGGGCCATATTCAACATAATTACCACCAGAAGCATTATGACCCCTATCAATATACCAACAAGCACATTGTTCTGGAGTGCTACCAGTATCAGTTCCTGCAGGAGGTATGGCACTATGAGAACTGATGACTGGCGATATGCAAGAAGTTCTATTCCCATCACCGTTAATACTACTATTTCTGTTTAATAGTGTAGCGGTAGTATAATCGCCATTGTAGGTTCTTCTGATCGCCATTGCATTACTTGCTTGCCCTGACCATTCACCACACCATCTCACATAAATTATAATTTTATTTGATGTAGATCTTGGATATATTCTACAAGTATAACTGGTGAGAGTATTATTATTGTTTTGATCGGGCCACCACCAAACATTCTTTAAAATTGAATGTGAAGATGGTTGTGCAAAACATCTTTGTTGTACTTGAACTAGACCGCCTAACGAGTAAGTGGCACTGTGTCCAGGTGTACCCGAAAGGGATGGTGAAAACCCAATCGGGAAGATTTTATCAACGGAACGGTATATAGCGTCACTGAACTCTGCCACAATAACACACAAAAAGTCTGTGATTTATTTATATCAAAAGACCATGGCCTCCTCTACAGAAAAAGAGTCGGTTCCCATCACCTTCGCAAGAAGATCATTACCATCATAGATGAAAGTATTCTTACCTTTTTGTCGGAAAGAAACATCATCGGGAACATAACCAAATCCAAAAGAGTCATTGATAGAACTAAAGTCCATAACTTTCATAGCACCTTTTCCTTTCTCTAACATGAAGGTATCGTTACCTTCACCACCCCAGACTTTATCGTTTCCAGTACCACCGAACAGAACATCATTGCCACTGCCACCGTATAGTTTATCATTACCAGTTCCGCCGAAGAGTTTATCAACACCAGAACCACCATAAAGTTTATCTCTACCTACACCACCAAAGATGTCATCATTGCCACCATGGCCGTAGAGACGATCATTACCCTTCTCACCAAAGAGTTCATTTCGGGTATCATTACCCCACACTCGATCGTTACCCCTACCAGCACGAACATTCTCGACACCAGTGATAATATCTCGACCATCTCTGGTGTTTTGAGATTCAGTGATTCGTAGGTCTACACGATTACTCTTCTTACTGAATACTGCGGTGTCAACACCTTCTCCACCATAAAGAACATCGTTTCCACGTCCACCTTCAAGGGTATCATGGCCATCATAACCATAAAGAATGTCATCGCCTCTACCACCGTTAATGTAATCATTGGTGGAGTAACCTTGTAGGGTTTCGGAATAACGAGATCCAGTAACTTGTTCCACAGGATCATCCTCAACACCCCAGAGGTATTGTAGTGCTTGAATATCTGCAGCAGTGAAGAACTGTGCCCAACCATCTGCACCTTCATTGTATGACATAACCGTGTCATCAGTTGACCACTCTGGGTTACCAGGATCTTCACCAGGGTGAGACAAACCTAGAGCATGTCCGATCTCATGGACTATGGTATTTCCATCAAATTCACCCACGGCATTTGTACCTTCAGTATCCTTCCAAAGAATATCCCACCAGGAGGTCTTACCAACTTCCTGAGGTACAACCTGACCAACTACACCAGGGAACCAACTAGAAGATTCATCAACGCAATGAATGTCAAAGTCCGAATCTTTAATAGAAGATGCAATACTAAAGTCTAGATCAATTAGGGGATCCAGAGTCAAGAAGATATCTTGAATAAATTGCATCTCTTCTGAAGAATGTCCCACTTCAAATATCTGAGTTCCATCAGCAAGATTCGTATAACCATACGAATTGCTGACATAATACGTCAGAGTTTCACTCCCATTGTCAGAAAGTGCATCTTGAGTATGTTCCCAAAACTCAGGATGTTCCAGAAGCAGATTGAAATCAATCGTTGCTTCTTCGTGATCAACGCAGAGAGTGTGAGTCATGATTGGTTCAAAAGTAGTGGTATTGTATCAGAAAAATTATTTTTTGACAACACTAATAGCGGGATTTCCTTGTTGAAACACTGTGTCAACCACGGCCTGCACTTTGCGAGAGGTAGAAATACCCACACGATCGTAGACAGGGATGCAAACAAGACCGAAAGTCTTAGACTCACCACCCAAACGAATCACACGACCGATAGACTGAGAGATACCAATGTAGTCCATGTTACGCATAAACAACACGGCCTCAAGACCCTTGACGTTGATACCCTCAGACAGAATAGAGTGGTGAATCACAACAAACTTCTTCTCAGGATCGAGACCCCATGCATTGAGAGTCTCGAAGAATACTTCACGGTTGACCTTCTTACCATCGATGATTGCACCAGTCTTGGATGTGATATACATGCAAGAATAACCACGTTCTGCAAGTTGAATTGCAAAGTCAGACTGACTCATCAGACGGACAATCTGTTTGGTCGAACGAGCAGCAATCAGGATCTTACCAACACTGTTCTCATCAATGGTCTCCAGAAGATTCTGAGAATCAGACAACTGAAACTCATGAGTGGGAAGATTCTTGACCACAACCTTAGGAGGCAGAATGTAACCTTCCTCAACCAACTTAGGTGCAGGAACGTTACAGATCACCTGACCATAAACATAGGAATCATTCATCCCAGGCTTAGAGATGGTTGCAGAGTGTTTGGGAGTTGCAGTGAAGAAGAAACAACGACCAGCTTCGTGACTGAAATACTCAGTCGCAGGAAAGAATTGACGGGACACACTATTGTGGGCCTCATCAAAGTAAATGGTATCTACATCAATGTCAGCCTGTTGAATACGATTCAGAGAATGATAGGTGGTGAAGATGATGACGTTCTCACCAAATGCACGGGCAGTGTTGTTGAAGACGTGAATCTTCTCAGGATTGGTGGTACTGTAGTGATGAGTCTCACCACTGTGAACGTGCATCACATGCACATGATTATCAATAGGATCGATCTCCTCAAGAAACTCTTTGCAGAGTTGTTCTGCAAGAAGAATACGGGGAGCGACTACAACAATAGTCCAACCGTTGTCAATATATTTCTGATTCTCGATGATGTCATAGATCATGGTAGGAGTCTTACCACCACCAGTAGGGATGATGATCTGACCCTTCTCATTGACCAGCATGGCGTCCAGAGCATCTTGCTGGTGGGGTCGCAGTTGCATCAGGTCTCCGTCTCAATATGGCCAATATACACGAAAAGGGGCCCCCTCACAAGGGCCCCCAGGACGGATAGGTGGCTGTCACACCACCTATTTGCATTAGTTTGAGTGGAATCTCAGTCAACCAGTGTAGAAACCAAACCCCAGAAATAACAAAGAGAAGTTTCATCAAAAAGCAGTCATTTGGAAACGATAGTCTTCAAGTTTTTTAACAATGTCTGCATACTTTACATTCATTACCCGTTCTTGATTGTTTTGGTCTCGAATGTTCATCAACTGTAGAGCAGTGATGAGTGCGTCAGTCTCTTGAAGTGTGAGTTTCATTTGTCTCTCTCAACTTGGCCAGTGTAATAGAATGGGGACCATGAAGATCCCCATTGTGACAGTTTTTAATGTGTCGAACTATTTACCAAAGATTGTCGTCCTCTTCCTCGACCTTGACCAAGTTGACACTCTCACCAGGACCAATGTCAATCATATTTTCCCAGTTGAACTCTTCGGGATGGCTATCATCCAGGATTTCAAGATCCAGAACAACACGGAAACGACGTTTCTGCATGAGTTGAGTCATCGGTCGGGAGTGAAAGACTGGCCTAATATATCTAGGTGGGTTCCGTCTGTCAAGGCCCCTTTCAGACCAGATCCCCTTCGTAACGAGAGGACCACATAGTCAAACTATATTTTACTCCAGATTTTAACTCAGTACAGGCATGACCATGAGTCACAGCTCCAGGGAACAGAATACACTTTCCGATTGGCAAATTTTTGTTACTGATATTTTGTCTCGGGAAGATTAACTCTGCACCTTCATAGTCATCATTAAGTTTCACAGAACCAGTGACAAGTGAGGCATCAGTATGTAACCCCAGTTCCTTTTGTGTATCAAGAGAGTATCTCATGACAAAAGCATCACGCATACCATACATTTCCATTGGTCTCCAATGATGTTCAATAATTGGATTGACTACTTCTTTCCAATGATTCACCATTTCATCCCATAATTTCAACTCCTTAAGTCTAATCTCTTGAGCAGGAAACTTATCGTAGGAAAGACTACCCCAACCACCATGTTCATCGGCTATGCGAATCATGTCTTCGCACATTGATGGGCTCATATAATCAATGAGTAACATGTCATCGTTAATCATCTCATATCTTTTTACCTGAATATAACCAATCTTGTGTTCTTTGGGTTCGGGTGGTTCGGCAAAAGAAACTTCCTCAATGGGAGCACCCCAGTCAGTAAAATATAGTCTTTGGTATAACTCATCCAGTTTTCTTTTTGCATTTTCATCACCATTCCCATGATAAAGACAGGGACAACAAGAAGTGATTGGATTTGTAAGCTGTAAAGCTGGAGTGACTCCAACAGAAATATCATTACATTGGAACACATAACATTCATGGTCAAGTTTTATGTCAAACTGACCAGAAAGGAATCGTTTTTGATAATAAAGTTGATCATCATCAGCATCATTGATAGGTTCTGCAAGTATTTTCTTTAACTCATCTACACGGCCAATGAACAATCCACTGTTCAAATATCTGTATGGGGTATCACACTCTGGAAACTCTAGTGTTTTATCAGGCCAAAGATATTGTTCCGCAGCAAATAGAACCTTACACTTAAATTCTAGGTATCTCCGTGTAATTTCCTCCAAATCTGACGCAGCAAATGTATCATATCCATCTGCAAATAACACCACATCAGAATCTGGCAATTTTTCCAGATAACTGCGAAGTATATTTACTTTTTGGCCACCGCCTGGACCAGACATATCTGATCCATTCCATTTGACTCCTTTACCAATGTTCTTTACACCAAACTTATGTTCCTTCGAAGAATCATGAAGTCTCCAACATTTTAAGTCATCATCACCAACTGTGATTGCATGAGTTCTAAAGTCCAGGAAATATGCATACCTGTCTACAGGATCTACATCAGATGGAAATACATCTCTACCAATAGGAGTAACAACGTTCTCTTTAAATCCGCAAGGATTGAGAGATTTCATCATCAAAGGCAAATACTCATCCACTGGAATTATATTTTTTTGTGGATTTTCTTTTATAAGAATCTTTGCAGCCTCTGGTGTTATTGCATATGCAAGAGTCCAATATGGATACTTTGGTATAACCAATTCTTCATTGATTGGTTGAGACTCATCCATCTCCAACCAACCAAGATAAACTAAATTATAACTCTCTAGTAACTGTTCTAGTTTTTCTTGAGAAAACTTATCGGATATTACTGCATCATCCTCTAGAATTAACAGAGGTTCATTCAAGTCAATGCATTTCTTCCACAACATATAGTGGGACAGAAAACATCCAACCTCACCAGAAGTGATGTGTGTTTTATGAATCGGATCTATCCAATCTTTATTAGTATTCCATCCATTTTGTGCAAGCATTCCACGGTCTAATTCTGACCCATCTATAGCAGCAAAATTGTTGTACTCAATTTTCTTGTAATTCTTATTATCGAACTGTATGAGTCGTTCTTGTCTCTTTGTAAGTGAAATAACGAATGTCTTCATTTCCAGTGAGGCCCCTCAAACCAACAAACAATACTGTTTCTTCTACCTTTTGTGACTGGAGTAACCCAGTGTGGAGTCCATGAAGGAAACCAAATTACAGTTCCCTGATCTTTGTAATCCTTCGGAGATTCCCCCTGAACTTGAAGGCCCAAATCTCCTCCAGTATATGTAGTTGGGTCCGTCAACTGTAAAACCACGGACAACTTACGGTGTATGGGTTCCATCCAAAAGACATCATGATGAACTTTATATTCTCCTTTATAACTCTCATCATACTCCGTGAGTTGCATATATCGAAGATCATCAATATGAAATCCAAAAAACTCTGGATTGACCTTGCGAGTCAACTTCCACATTTTAGTGAATAAATCAGAATACAAATCATCATGTATCCACTTTACCTTACTACGACGTGTTTCCTTGTTTTGATATTCACCTTGAGATCCTAAGTATCCCTCTGTTTGTAAAATATCTTTTCCACGTTCAACGTAGTCTTCACACTCTTCTTTACTGAAGGCGTTTTTCCAAATAGCCCACTCACCATTCACTCAAAGTCACCCCTTAATATACTAACAAGATCAGTATCAAGCCAACCAGTCATAATGGCCTTTTCCGATGTATATGATATTTGACTTCTATGTACATAACAAAAATTTGCAGGAAAAAATACAACTTTTCCCTTCTTAGCCTCACATGTATAATTTTGATATTTAAACTCTGTTCCACCATCAGGAACATCATTTAGATACATGATAAACACAAACATTCTATGAATCTGTTGACCTTGAGAATCACTATGCCAAACCTTATATCCACCACCAGGTTCATAAAGTTGAAAATGTGGCGGTTTAAGTGGAAATATTTGACCCTTGAAAAGTAATTCAATGTCATCAAAATACTGAGGTATTATAACCTCATTCAACTCTTTAGACAATTCATCCAAACGCAATTCACTAGGTCCGTCTGGATACATCTCAGCAAAGTCAGAAAGAACTATATCCCAACTTTCTTTAATGTCTGTTAATTCACTGAGAGTGGGTTCGTACATATCCCCACCATTTTCAGACACATATGTAACTCCAGGGCCACCATACCCATTGGACTTTAATTTTTTTAAGGCATCAAAAACCGTATCACAGATCGAAGGATCTGAGATATAGTATTCACGAATAAAATGCATTATGCGTCTACTGCGTCACTAAAGTATTCTGTGGTTTTGAGATAGTCGTAAATCTGTTGAGAAACATCACCATCTTCAATAAAACATCTAAACAATTTGGCGTTATCTTTACCCAACTGACCAACTGTTTTCATTCCATCAGTTCTGGCTTGCTCAGAAGCATAAACATCGAGAGTAATCCAAGCAATTCTCCCAGCTTTGAAGTTTACAAGAGGATCACCTTTGGCAACCCTCTCCTCATCAGTAAGATCCATGCCTGGATATGGAAAATCATGAAGTCTTTTCTCGATGCGAACATCACTCAATACAAAATACGCATCAGGCACAGTAACACCTGTGCCTGGAATTTCATAATCTTTACTCAGTGCCATTCTGGTTCTCCAGTTTTTCGATGCGTTCTTTCAAATTATTTATGATGACATTTTGTTCCTTCATTGCCTCTACTAAGTGAGCAGTCAAGTTTTCATAAGATATACCATAGTAGTCTACAGTAGTGTCTGGGCCAGCACCATTGAGTGTTACAACTCTTGGTTCAACCTCTAACATTTCCTGTGCAATGAATCCAATCTTTTCACCACCGGCTTCTTTTTCTGGATCTCTCCATTCAAAGGAGACACCCTTCATCTTCATAACCTTAGAAAGAGAATCTTCAAGAGGTTTAATGTTCTTCTTCAGTCTACGGTCAGAAGCAGCAGTCAGAGTTCCATTGACATAAAGTCCATCGGATTGAGCTCTAAACCTCCAATTTCCAGCCCAATAAACGTAAGCATAAGAATTTTGTTCAGCATAGTACATCCAATGGTTATTAACATCATTATAAACACCACCTGTAGCACCATTGGCATACATGAGTAGAGCTCTGTTTTCTACAGAGATACCTTCCCATCCACCAGAACCACCACCAAAGACAGAACCACTACCATAGTTACCACCAGAGTTGTTAATGTATTGGCTACTATTCCAGAAGAGACCCGTATCAGCACGAATTCTTTCTGGTGTGTAAATACCATTACCAAATTCGTTCTGGTTGTTGAATCTTAAGTAACCATCATTGTAGTCAGCGGTAACAGCCGTTCTGTTGTTGAACGACATACCTCTGTTGTCATTAGAGGTGTTAGAAGAGAAGTTCAGAACATCATTACCACTACCAGTAATTGTTACTGCGTTTGTGTTATTGGGTCCTGGTGGACCTGTAGGACCTGTGGGACCAGTTGGGCCTGTAGGACCAGTAGAACCTTTTGCACCAGTAGGACCTGTAGGACCAGTTGGGCCTGTAGGACCAGTAGGACCAGTTGCACCAGGCGCACCCTTCTGACCCTTAGGACCCGTGGGACCAGTTGGACCTGTAGGACCAGTGGGACCTGTAGGACCTGTGGCACCTGTATCACCTTTTTGACCTTTTTGACCTACTTCACCCTTCTGACCCTTAGGACCTTGAGCACCTTGTTCACCCTTCTGACCCTTAGGGCCAGTGGGACCAGTGGGACCAGTTGGGCCGACTGGACCAGTGGGACCTGTAGGACCCGTAGGACCTGTTGGGCCGTCTGGACCCGTAGGACCTGTGGGACCTGTGGGTCCGAGTTCACCTTTTTGACCCTTATCTCCAATCTCACCCTTCTGACCCTTCTCACCCTTATCTCCAATCTCTCCCTTTTGTCCCTTGTCACCAACTTCACCTTTTTGTCCTTTCTCACCCTTAGGACCTTGAAGAGCAGCAATGGAAATAGATTCCCACTTTACACCACTGCCGTCACCAATCAGAACTGAAGTTGCAGCTCCAACCTGACCATAGAAATCTTTTAAGTATGAATCAAGTTCTAATGTGGCACCAATAGTTGTAGCACCACCAACCTGTAGAGAGTCCGTAAATGTAGTACCATCTACAGTAACACCAAATCCAATAGTCTGGAACTTTTGTGTACCATTATTATAAAGTTTGACTGCAGCACCCTCGGTGGCAACAATCATGTCTGATGATTGGGCTGCGTTCTTGATTTGCAGTTCATTACTCGAAACAATCAAAGAACCAGTGCCAGCATCAGCAACATAACTGTTACTTGCATCGTGATACAGTCTCAGATCACCGTTGGTTCCATCACCAATTCTGATTGTGTCATTGTCTCCAAGTAATACATCACCTTGGAAGGTAGAGATACCAGAGTTAATAATACCATCAACCGTGGCCGTTCCTGTTACATCAACACCGTAGGCAGTGGTTTCAAATTTCTTAGAGTTGTCGTAATAAAGTTCTACTGCGCCATCTGTAAGGAATCTTGCTAAATTTTCTCCGCCTGCCTTTGTTAAATCAATAGCAGTTCCATTACTTACAATTTCTAATCTTCCACTTCCAGCATCCTCAATATAACTATTATTACTGTCATGATAAATCTGTAAGTCTTGACTATCACCAAGTCTCAACCTGTCATTATCACCAAGATTTACATTTCCTTGGAATGTAGAAACACCAGAAACAATCAGACCATCAGTATCAATGGTTCCAGTTACAGATACACCATAACCAGTGGTTTCAAATTTCTTGGCATCCTGATAATAAAGTTCAGCAGTTCCACCTCCAGTAAACACTGCCATTTTTCCAGTGCTACCAACATAAACACCAGATACGCCACCACTTGAGATAACTACATCACCACTAGTTCCACCAGCATCATTAGACTGAAGGTGCAAGTCATTAGTACCATTAGCAGATACTCTGAATGTTGATGTTTGTGGAGTTAATCTTCCTTTTAGAGTACTACTAAGTTGAATATCTAAAGCAGAATTGGTGGTAGATCTATTGATAGTGACTTTATCACTGAAGGTAGAAACACCACTTACCTGTAAAGACTCGGCCTGAATACTGGTGATAATACCAACACTCGAAGATGTAATTCCAGTTACATTAACATTGGTAAATTCTGGGAATGACGTGAGTGAAACATCTCCACCAGATACATTCAGACCATCACCAATTCTCACAACACCATGAGTCGTTGTTGTGGCCCGCGTTATCTGATTTTCTGTTACAACTCCAGTTATCCTACCATAGCTGTCAAATGTTATTCCCTGTACAAATACAGTGGATCCAGTAGAGACAGAACTTAAGTTTGCACTTGTGGTTGCAAGATCAATACTATTTGGATTGACTTGAATACGAGTCTGATCTACAGTAACAACATCAATCGTGTTTGCCGTCTTGACAAGACCATCACCAGCATTTACCTGACCAGGAGCGGTAAACTGTGTGTATTCAATCGCAGAAGTACCAATCGCAACTGGTTCTTTTGTCAACTGAACGAAACCATTACCTTCGTTAATGACACCTTCCAGAACGAATGTGAACGCACCAGCAACAACTTCATCAACCTGGTCATAGTCAGTCGTTCTTTGAAGTTCCCAAGAAGTTGAACCAGAACCAACTCTTGTGACTTCGTAGATACCGTTGTGGGCTGTGTTTCCTACACCACCCGTACCTTGGTCTTTGATCAGAATACGACTTTGTACAGTAAGACCAGTTACACCATCAATTTGACCGTTGATGTCTCCATTAGTATTACTGAATAACTTAGCACCAACACCAGATAGTCCATTAGTATAAGATACCCCAGACAAAGCTTCAGTTGAACCAGCAGCAACAGCCGCTCGAATAACGATACCTGCCTGAACACTATCAACATAGGCTTTATTAGCCATTTCAAGTGCATCTATTGGGGCAGCAGTAGCACCATAGAATCTTTCCGCATAGACATCACCATGAACGGTCATGTCATCACCAACAGCTAACTGTCTGTTTGGTGTTGTACTACCAATACCAATTCTTTG
>Ga0255772_10002180_pt1 | contig 19235 bp, 17 predicted proteins | sample 071ome_34_FD_179970 | JGI IMG/M metagenome (GOLD analysis project Ga0255772, IMG submission 179970) | Coastal salt marsh microbial communities from the Groves Creek Marsh, Skidaway Island, Georgia - 071411BT metaG (version 2) | ecosystem: Environmental > Aquatic > Marine > Intertidal zone >...
CTTACTATCCAATTCGAAGAGGATAACTTCGACCTATGTAATAAATCGCCAGCATCACCAAAGACAAAGTCCAGGCAAATTTCTGACGACGTTTGACCAGTCGCTGAAAGCGCGGATCATTTTCGATTTTGTTATAGATCTCGTCGTGCATGGTTCTTCTCCCACTCGTTTGTATTGGCGATCTGCCATTCGTGATCTGCCATTAATAATCAATGTAGAGAAACTGACAAAAAGGGGTATTAGACCAAGGTCGAATGCCTTGTTTGTGAAGTATTACAGAATATGAATTTTCTTTAAATTCAAAGAGTTGAGAATCCAGAACGGCAATTATTAGACCTTGGTCTAAGTAACTGATAAAGTTCACAATTATTTATCAACTTGTTTAGTCACGAAAAAGACGCTATCCAAAACAATGAAACTTTCTCTTAGATTTCTATTAATACTCACTCCATTTCTTCTAATATCTTGTGGTTCAGAGAATAATCATCCGCCAAAGATCGAAGGCACCATTACCCAATTTGGTGTCTATAAAAGAACAGGAATAGTTAAAAGAGAATACGCAAAGAATACAGCTGCTGGACTTATATCCTCTTCAATCATTGAGTTTCAAGAGCAAACTACATCCCTAAGCGCAGAACTAGAAAAAGGATTTGGTTTTGATTACATCTTAACTACTGACAGTGATATAGCTTCAGCAAAAATTGATTTTGTTGGTTATCATCCTCCGATTACTAACCCTAGAGGCCAAACCTATGAAATCGACAGGTTTAGTCGGGTTATCCATTTTGATGAAGGTCAGTACAACAACTCAATTATCCACGGATTCTCTCAAGAATGGGAAATGGTTCCGGGAACATGGAAATTAGAAATGTGGTATGAGGAGGATCTCCTTCTAACTAAAACCTTTGAAGTTCATTAATCATAGCTTCAAACGTAACTAGAACTAACCACCTTTAACATTCCACCTAAACACCCAATAAACAAAAGACATTCCACTAAAGACTATCACTTAGTCTGAACATTCATTTTTTTCTTATCGGCGACTTGCCTAGATTGGCGTTATTCCAACCCGTCATAGGAAGAAAAATGAAGAATCCAATTCGTAATATCAAAAAGAACAGCCCATTCATTAAGCAACAAAAGCTGGGCTTAGCTGCCTTAACCTTGCCTATGTGCATGTCACAAGCGCATGCCGTAGGTCTGCAACTTATGCCATCTTCATCAAACTTCGGAACTGCAGGTGCGGGTCACGCAGCCGAGGGTGCTGGTGCAGGTTCTGCGTGGGCAAACCCGGCCACCATGTCATTGGTTGAAGGCAATCAAATTGGATTTGGTACTGTGATTGCGGACACTGACATCCAGTTTCAGGCGGAAGACCCAACAGCTAACAGCGGTGGCGATTCAGGCGCATTAGTCGCTATTCCATCGTTTTCTTATGTGCATAGCGTAAACGACGATTTCAAATTAGGTTTTTCAGTGGTAGTCCCCTTCGGCAGTGAAATTGATTATGGGACAGGATGGGCTGGCAGCAATGCCGTAACCTCTGCAAGTGTAGAAACCATTCAGGCACAGCCGGTGTTTTCTTATCGAGTTAATGAAAACCTTTCCCTTGGCGGCGGTTTCAATATCAACTACACCACGGCCAAACAGGATTTAGCACCGGAAGGAAGTGCAACCATTCCGTTAGTAGGTGATCTCGACATCAATTCAGATATTTCACTGGAAGCCGATGACTTCGCCTATGGATGGACAGCTGGCGCACTTTGGGAATTTAATCCAGAACACAGAGTCGGTGTGGTTTATCGTTCAAAAGTTGAATCAGACCTGGAAGGTGATGCCTCAGCGAACATTGATTACACACTCACTCCAGGCAGAGGCGACCCATCCAGTGGGACATTGGTGAACACGACCATGGGCACCAGCTTGAATTGGGAAAACCCGGGCAGTGTTGTCGTCAGTGGTTATCACCGTACCAGTGAAAAAACCGCTCTGCTTTGGGATTTGGGCAGAACCTTCTACAGTGATTTTGAAACCACCAGCATTGAGTTAAATGGCTTACCCGTTTCACTGGATTTGGAGCGAAACTGGCAAGATGCGAATCGCTACGCCATCGGTGGCCATTATTATTTAAATGACAAACTGACCCTTCAAGCAGGCTTTTCACTGGATGAAAGTCCGGTTGAAACACAATATCGTACCGCAGACTTACCGCTGGACGACATCAAACGTTACACGGTGGGGGCAGTCTATGATATGAATGAAGACATTAGTCTAGCGGCCAGCGTTGAGTATGCTGATCTGGGCGATGCAACGGTCGTCGATCATCACAGCTTGCTATCCAGCCCGGCGGGTGATTATGAAAACAGTGCCATTGCTGGCTCTTTCTCAGTAAACTACAAATTCTAAAAGGAGAGAATGTCATTCATGAAACTGGAAGAACTTGCGCGTTACGACATCAAACTGCTAGTGGCTTTTCAGGTTCTTCTGGAAGAACAAAACGTATCAAGAGCCGCTGAACGATTGTTCGTTACCCAGTCCGCCATGAGTAAAATGATGGCTCGACTCAACGACATGTTCAGTGAAGAGTTATTCTTTCGTACCCCCCATGGCATTCAGGCCACCGAACGAGCACTAACTCTCCGCCCCGTTCTCTACGATACACTGGAACAACTCAAAGCGCTGCTTGATCCCCCAGTCTTTGATCCTGCCCTATGCGAACGTACCTTCCGCATCTCCTTGATGGATCATATGGCGGCCAATATCTGTCCGCCCTTATTGAAAACCCTTAGCCAGGTTGCGCCCAAGGTGAAACTTCAAGTGAAACCGTGGGACAAAAACAGCCTGGACGATATGAGCAACGGCCAGCTGGATCTGGCTCTTAATCTAATCGATATTGATCGAGCCAATTTCTACGAACACAAACTGGCCACCATTGTGCCTTGTGCCATCATGCGAAGTGATCACCCACTGACCAAGAAAGTCAGTTCACCACAAGCGCCTCTACTACTGGATGATTTCCTATCGTATTCATTCATCAAAGTGGTGATCCCTGAATTTAATGATGTACAACAGAAGGATAAAGAAATTCTCGATAAGCTCGGCCGTGAACGAGATATTGCCTTTGAAACACATAACCCCAACAGCGCATTCCTCAGCCTGTTAGCTACGGATTATGTCATGCTCGGTGGTCGAGGCATGAACGATGCGGTACTCAAGAAGCTCGGCCTTACCACACTTACTTTGCCTGAAGAGATCGATAAGAACTTATCTTTCAGCTATAAAATGTTCTGGCATCAACGTCAGCATAAACCGGAAGAGCAACGCTGGTTCCGTAATCTGGTATTGAACAGTTTAAATCGCCCATCCTAGATTTAACCTATCCAGCCAGTCACATCCAAATCATCATCACGAGTATTGACTATACTGAGTTCACAACTCACTGATAGCGAATACCAAGTTATGAAAGCGCGACTTATTCATCCCCTAAAAACAATTGCTGTCATTCTCGCGCTCGTCCTTTGGCTACCGAATACAGTATATGCTCAAAAAGAAACCCTAGAATTTGCCGCAATTGAAAAATCGCCGATTCAAGACGCAGCCATCCTAGTGGTAGAAAAGATATTTCAACGTATAGGCAAGCCTATTACCGTTGAACGTTTACCCGCAGAAAGAGCCCGGTCCTATGTTTATCAAGGAATCAAAGATGGAGAGGTCTTACGCGTCTATGATTATGGAGAGCAGAACCTAGATGCCCTCCGTATTCCTACACCATACTATGAAGTAAAAACCATTTCCTTCGTGGAAAAGCACAGTGAAATACAAATTAATACGGTCAGCGATTTATACCCCTACAGGATAGCCAAACTCAGAGGCCACATCCATTCTTCGCAAGCCCTGTATAACGCGCCCAAGCATCAGGAAATTTACGATGTCGAATCCATGATTCAGGCCTTTCAGATGCTTAGAAAGAATCGAATAGACATCGCCCTTCTCAATTCTTTTGACGGCCGAGCTACATTGTCCAAGCTGAATATCACTGATATTCTTCCACTCAAGACTACACTGTCTAAACAAGACCTGTTTCTCTACCTCCATAGAAAACATCGTCACCTCATAAAACCATTAGATAAAGCCGTAATCGAATTAAAAGCCAGTGGCGAGCTAGAACGCATGATAGATCAGGCTGAAAAAGCGGTGATCAACGAGCTTGCGAACCCGTCATAAAAAATTCACAGCAAGTAGCTATACAATGTATATACTTATTTTGTTTTCAACGTTTGGACACCACTTAATATGAAGGACGATCAGGCAACGTCTTCTAAAACAAGCAGTAAAAAGAAGAAAAAAGCACAGAAAAAAGATGCCCAGTTACTGATTCGAATTCACAGTTCGGAACGCGACGAGTTTATTAACTTATGTGATGAACTTGATACCAGTGCCGCGCGCGAGATTCGGAAATTCATCCGGGGCTTTATTAAGGAAAACCAAACCTCTTGATCGCCTGATCTAATGGATCAGTAATCTCACAAAACAAATAAGAGAGACTATTATCATGGCAAAGAAAGACGCTAAAAAAGCTAGCAAGAAAGTAGTTAGCCTTAAAAAAGAAATCAAAGCGCGTAAAGCTAAAGTTGCCAAACAAGAAGGCAAAATCAAGAAGCTGAAGAAAAAGTTGAAAAAAGCCGCTTAATTCAGTTATCTGATGCTAATGGCGATCTTGTAACGATCGCCATTGCTCGTGTTCTCTCTACCTCAATACGTTAAGCAACCCCTATTCTCATTGAATCGGTCTCACCGATGGCACTGTTATCCAATTGCACCGAAATAATCTGTTTGATTGCAACTCGAAACAACGGATGATCATCCGCAACCAGAATTCGATAATTCATAAACAGAACGCTGTCGAACAGTTCAACACCCCCTCCCTTTCCCCCTCCTTCGTAATGAACACAGGTCTTAAAATGGAATGAAGAGCATTGACAGAGCAACACAACAATAGAGATGCTTGTAGAAATACTTTCTTTGTTCAATTTATAGGCAAGGATTCACAGAGTTAGAACAATAAGAATAGATTAGAACAACACGTCAAGGAGAGAAGTGTCATGGAAGAGAACAACACAGCATCAACGAATGCATCGGCTACAGTCTGCGTTACAGGCGCATCAGGCTTTATTGCCGCACACGCCGTCGAACAGTTATTAGCTAAAGGGTATAAGGTCATTGGCACTGTGCGTGGCGATGCCAGCAAATACCCTTACTTAACATCATTACCGGGTGCAGAAGAACGTCTGACTCTGACTCAGGCCGACCTGTTAACCGAGGGCGCCTTCGATAACATTCTTGAAGGCTGTGATTATGTACTTCATACCGCCAGCCCTTACATCATTGATGTGAAAGACCCGCAACGCGATCTAGTTGATCCTGCGGTTCAGGGAACCGTCCACGTACTGGATGCCTGTAAAAGATCATCAACGGTCAAGCGCGTTATTCTGACGTCTTCCATCGCCGCGATTACGGACGAACCTGATAACGACCATGTCTTTACTGAAGCTGATTGGAATGAAAAATCCACACTAGATCGCAACCCCTACTACTTCTCAAAGACACAGGCTGAAAAAGCCGCTTGGAAGTTCTTTGAGGACAACAAGGTGGGCTTTGATATGGTGGTGATCAACCCATTCATTGTTATTGGCCCATCTCATGGCCCGTCGTTAAATACGTCCAACCAAATCATCCGTGACATTATGAAAGGTCTATACCCAACCATTATGACTGTGAACTGGGGCTTTGTAGATGTGCGTGACGTAGCCAAATCTCATATTTTAGCTATGGAAACAGCCAGTGCCTCAGGTCGATATCTGTGTGCCAACCAGTCCATGAGCATGACTGAACTGGTACACTTCTTAAGAGAAAGTGGTTATCAGAAGTATCGCTTGCCTAAGATCAACATGGCATCCCCGTTCGGCACAAAAGTAATGAAAGTGCTTTCGTACACACAACCCAAAGGCGTGGGCACCTACATGCGTACCAACATGGGCAGAAACATGCAGTACGACAACAGCAAAATCATAAATGAGCTGGCGATGGACTTTATCCCAGCCAAGACAAGCATTCTGGACGCAGTGGAAGACATGCTTAAGTGGAAACACCTTAAAGCACGTTAACCGGGACAGGGAAAAAAGAACTTTTTATTTTACATCTGATCAGGAAGATTTAGACTCTGAGGATGTGTCCAGACTCTTCGCAATAAGGAAAACTAAGATGCGATTAAAACTATTACTATCGGCAAGTTTACTAGGGCTATCACTGTCCGGTTCTGCAGGTAACCTTAATTTTTTAGCCGATACGGTGGTTTCTGAATTCAGCAAGGAAGAAGCTGACTCGTTCAGAACGTTCGTCGGGAGCAAGTTGAATGAGCTGTCCGATAAAGAGAAAGCCCTGTGGAAGTCCGATCAAAGTGATCTTCAAGGAATTGTGAGACCCAACGTAAGCTTTGAACTGGACGGTGTGCCTTGTCGTCAAACGCGCTTCTCCCTGAAGGGTAAAAACGATCGTAAAATGTTCTTTAATTTTGATGTCTGTAAAATTGATGGCCGCTGGAAAATCAAGCAATCACCTTTAGCTAAACTGAAAGAAGCAGAGTGGGAGCAACTGACCAAAGTCGTCAATGAAGCACTGGACGAAGGTCAAGACGGTTTCCCGGTAAGCTGGAGCATGCGTCGCGCAGGTGTCACAGGTTCTGTGGTTCCTCTAAACCAGAAAGACGGTGAAGGTAAGACTTGTCGTGATGCCGCGATCAGTATCGCAGATTCTGAAGGTCACACATCAAGCGGTCGTTACGAGTTCTGTAAAACAGATGGCCAATGGGTGAGAACCATTTAGTAAGTTCTATCTCTTTGCTCTTACAAAAAACGCCAGGCTGAAATCAGCACTGGCGTTTTTTTTGATCCACGAATAACCTAAAATGAATGTTTGCCACTAGAAGCGGTAAACCACACCCAAGGTTCCTGATACCACATCCGCATCATAGAAGTTAATATTTGAATCAGACTCGCCAGCTGCTACAGAAACCAATGCCGACAGGTTTTTTACATCAAAAATATTGTTATAGGTTCCCACGATACTTGCTCCCACAACGTCCACCTCTTCTTCTGAAGAAATGTTGGTATAGATTGGATTCAATTCGTCGTGTTCTTCACGCGCGTAGAAGAAAGTAGTAATTAATGAAAACTTAGGAGTGGTCCAGAAGTACGCAACATTTAAACCGTAGCGATCTCGTGCCATCGCACCACCGTCCAGATCAAAATCATGGTAGTTAATCTCTGGAACTAATAAATGCCCTTTCGTAATCACATGCTTATAGCTAAGGGTGACGGAGCTATGATCACCTTCTCGACTCAATAAACGCTGCTCTTGTGCCGTAATCAAACTTTGGCTGACCAGATCATCGCCAGAATTTTCATCATCCAACTCAATTTCTCGATGACTTAATTCAACACCAAAATTACTTCCCATGATATCTTGCCAACCAACGCGAAGACCTGTGGAATCTCTGTCAGTTTCTGGTCTTGCCGAATTGGTTACGTAAGGATCGGCATAAACTTCGGTTGGAATAGCTGAAAAAAGGAAACCTCCGTAAACAATGCCCTTATCCTGAAGCTCCTGTCGAACACCCGCCTGAAACGCCAAATCATAACGAACTAAATCTTCTAACGCCGAACCGAGGAAAATCTGAGTACGAGATTGTCCAAAGGTATAGTTAATCTCACCCGTAAAGATAGGCGCTACATTGGTTTCAGAGTCTGGTCCATTATTAAGACTATCAATGGTTTTAGTCCCAAGATCACCATCTGGTCCCGCAATCATATTACTTGAATAACTGGCTGCAGATACACCCACAACTACAGAACCACCAACACCACTTTCTTTGGGGATCGGTTGCAATGGCGCAGAGAGAGCCAAAGAGGAAGCGAACGTTCCCGCTAGGATCGCAACGTAAAGAGAAGCCTGCTTTTTCATAAAATATCCCTTTGATGAATAACTGTTATGCCCGAATACTGAGCATAATATTAGACTATGACCGAACGATGTGTGAAAAACACATACAAACGTGCCTTATAGCAAGTTAGATTGCAAAAATAATAAGACTGACAGAGCAAGCTGGTGCTATCGAAGATGGTCCGATAATCGAACAGGAAGCCTCTTAGCTCCCCAGTTTCCCGCTTCACCCTGAAACATGCCCGGTAGCTTATGCCCACAATTCAGGCAATGACCTGTACCATCCAACTCCCATTGACCAAGCTCATACCAATCTCGTTCAATCACCCTCATATCACACACAGGGCAATAGGTGCTGCTGCCAGCGGGATCATGGACATTTCCAGTGTAGACAAAGTTCAATCCATTTTTAATCGCGATCGTCCGCGCCTTGGTCAAGGTACTGGCCGGCGTTGAAGGAGTATCACGCATTTTCCAATCAGGATGAAATGCACTGAAATGCAAAGGAACATTGGCTCCTAGATTTTCATATAACCATTGCGTCATCTGCTCTAGTTCAGCCTCACTATCGTTCTCACCGGGGATCAGTAACGTGGTTATTTCCAACCAACTCGACGTTTCATGTTTAAGAAACCTGAGCGTATCAAGCACTGCATCCAACTCTGCACCGCATAGATGCTTATAGAATTTTTTCGAGAAGGCTTTGAGATCCATGTTCACGCCATGCATGTGTTCAAAGAATCGCTGTCTCGGCTCGTCACAAATATACCCTGCAGTGACGGCCACCGAATTGATGCCTCGTTCATCACAGGCCTGAGCCGTATCCACTGCGTACTCAAGAAAAATCACCGGATCGTTATAGGTATAGGCCACACTTTTACAGCCCAGATTTTCAGCTGCCTCAGCCAAGGTTTCAGGCATGGCAGTATCGGCCAGAGTATCCATTTCTCTGGACTTACTCATATCCCAGTTTTGACAGAATTTGCAGGCTAGATTGCATCCCGCCGTACCAAAAGATAAAACCGACGAGCCCGGATAGAAATGATTTAGCGGTTTCTTTTCAATGGGATCGACACAGAAACCACTGGAGCGACCATAGCTGTATAACACGACTTGGTTATCCTGACGGCCACGGACATAACATAAGCCACGTTGCCCCTCATGTAATTTGCAGGCACGAGGACAAAGATCGCATTGCAGTTGATGACCATCAGCCAATGCATGCCAGTATTGCGTCGGAAAGACCTGAGGTGGTTGATGTCGTAAGTGAGTCATACAAACCTCCGCCCAGAAACTGCTAAACTAAACGTATCTATTAATTTAGCTCAGTACTGATGATCGGAGTCCAAAATGTCCGTTCGATCTCCACATATCCGACAACCTGCAGTGGCCGGCTCATTCTATCCCCAGAACGAAGAACGGTTAGTAGCTATGCTCAATCAGCTCATGACTGAATCTCTGCCAACAGATGATCTTCCTGTTTGTCCCAAAGTTCTAATTACACCGCATGCAGGCTACATCTATTCTGGCTCTATAGCGGCATCCGCCTATAAACTGTTAACCCCATACAGTGAACGCATTCGTCGTGTGGTTTTGCTTGGTCCATCTCATCGAGTACCAGTTCAAGGCATCGCCATACCGGAGGACAGCTATTTCAAGACACCACTTGGCACTCTTGCTATCGATCTTCATGCTATCGATCAAATAAGGGAGCTGCCCAACGTAAAAGTCAGCCCTCATGCCCACGAGTATGAACACAGCCTGGAAGTCCAACTCCCCTTCCTACAATACACGCTGGAAGAATTTGATATAGTGCCTCTGGTCGTTGGGCAAGTACCACCTGAAACGGTCAGCCAAGTCATCAGCCGACTATGGGGAGGAGATGAAACCCTGTTCATCGTCAGCACAGACCTCAGTCATTACCAAAGCTATGAACGAGCACAATCCCTCGACCAACAAACCACAGAAGCCATTACCCACTTTTCAACAAATATTTCCGGTGATCAGGCCTGTGGCTGCAATCCCTTGAATGGCATGCTTCACGCTGCCAGCCAGTACTATTTAAAGGCAGCGATATTAGATCTCCGAAACTCAGGGGATACTGCTGGATCAAAAGATCAAGTGGTAGGATACGGTGCTTATGCCCTCTACTAACACGCCAGATCCTCTGATGAGTTTCACCACTCAACAGAAACAACAATTGCTCGATTTAGCCTGGCAAACCATTCGCCTCTCAGTGGAATCCGGCATCAAACCTAGAATAAATACCACAACGTGCGACGCCGCTCTTCAACAGCACGGTGCCTGTTTTGTAACGATTTACAGCCACCCATCAAACAACGTAGAAAAGCAGCTTCGTGGCTGCATTGGAACCCTTAAAGCCTATCAGCCGCTAGTCGTCGACGTAATCGAACATGCCTACGCAGCGGCCATGCGTGATCCTAGGTTTCCGCCAATCAATACAATGGAACTCAACCACTTAGAATTGGATATTTCAGTGCTGACACCTGAAGTCCCGATCGAGTGTTCATCCGAACAGGAATTATTAGAGCAGCTTACGCCCTTCAAAGATGGACTGAGCATTGAAGATGGCGTTAATAAAGCCACCTTTTTGCCCAGTGTCTGGGATCAATTACCCAATAAACAAGACTTTCTAAATCATTTACGATTGAAAGCAGGAATGTCTAAAGATCATTGGTCGGAGCAATTCAAAGCCTATAAATACCAGACGCTGATAATAACCGCAGAAAATAGCGTCTGAAGATATAACCTCTAGGGAACCTCTGAATAAGTCCCTCTCTGCTCTGGTCTATCAGAGAAATAGCTATTTGAGGCGCGGTTTTGCAGGCATAGCGGGTTCGACCTGAAGGGTTACGTCAAAAAATCGCAACAATAAATAGATATTTCTCTGAAGACCCCGAAGGGCGGGGCTTTAAACACTTTTTAACTGGTAACCACGTTAGGCGTTGAACTTCTTGAAAAGGTCTCGGACTGAAGGTCTCGACATTTCCTGCGAAGTTCGCCTTGTTTTAAAGTGTTCGGTCTGAAAGACTTCTAGCGCCCGCAGAGCTAGAGCGGACTTATTCAGAGGTTCCCAAGATAAAGCCTTAAAATAAAAACAAGGAAACTATATCGGCAACTTGAACTCCAACCCTACAGCCTTAACATTTAACGTACCTTTAAAACATTAACCTATTTGCGGGTTTACAACGTCTTATGTCAAAACATCGTTTCGAAAACGCCACAAACTCACTTCATGCGCTGCTAGGCATGCTCCTAATGATCATGAGTTTCACACTGAAAGCTGACGTGACCTCTTATTGGAATCACAGTAATGAGCAAAGTAGTACTTCAGTTGATCATTCACAGTGGCAAGAAATGCTCAATCAGTATCTGGTTACTGATACGCCATCAAAGGTGCATTTATTCAACTACAAAGCCGTCACTAAAACTGATCATCAAACCTTAAAAGAGTATCTAACCTCTCTTTCAGAACAAGATCCTAAAGCGCTAACCAAAGCGGAACAAAAAGCCTATTGGATCAACCTCTACAACGCATTAACGGTGGACCTGATCCTTAAGAATTACCCGGTAAAGAGCATTACCAAGCTGGGTGAGAGCTTCTTTTCGTTTGGTCCCTGGGATGATGAAGCCATCAACATAGATCAACAATCTCTGACACTGAATGACATTGAGCACAAGATTCTAAGACCTATTTGGAAAGACCCTCGTATTCATTACGCAGTGAATTGCGCCAGCTTTTCCTGCCCGAACCTAGCTGGAACCGCCTACACCGCAGAAAATACCGAGACATTATTGAAGGAAGGCGCTGAACTTTACGTCAATCACCCAAGGGGGGTGGACGAAAAAGACGGTGCATGGCAGATGTCTAAAATCTACAAATGGTATCAAGAAGACTTTGGTGGCAATGAAAACGCTCTATACTCCCACCTGATACAGTACGCAGCACCCGAACTTAAAGCTCGCTTAATGGATGCCAAAGCCCAAAAGGCAGACATCGATTATCACTACGACTGGTCTTTAAATGAGTGGACAGGAAACTAGGAAACCTTTGACATTGCCCCTAGAAAACGAAATGCGCCCACCACATTGGGCGCATTCACTGATTAGTCTTTGGAATCTCTGAATCAGACTCTCCAGCACTACCTAAAGAATGACTTAACCCACCACCAGCCACTTCTTCAACATAGCATTCAGGGCACCAGCTTCAATCGGTTTTGAAAGATAATCGTTCATACCTGCTTCAAGGCACTTCTCTTTATCACCCTTCATGGCATTTGCAGTCATAGCAACAATTGAAACGTCACGGAATCGTTCTCCCGCAGCACCATTTCGAATTTCCTGTGTGGCTTGATAGCCATCCATCTCAGGCATCTGACAATCCATCAATACGAGCGTATAAGGCGCGTCTGTGGGTGCCTGCCTCAAAGCAGTAATAGCCTCGACACCGTTCCCTGCGATATCACAAGTTAGCCCCATACCTTCCAAGACGCCCTGAGCCACAGCCTGGTTGATGTAATTATCTTCCACCAGCAATAAACGGGCATCCTCCGGCCAACTCGCTTCCGAAGGTTCATCAGTTGTTTTTAGTTCGTCTGTTGGCTCATTGACAGAAATAGTCTGAGCTTCTTTTGCACCGTCCTGTCCATACTCAAGCTCTTTCAGGTAATGATGTGTCACCAATGGTGAGGCATAAGATAGAGCTTCTCCATCTTCAATCACCACAGACAGAGCGTTATACAAATCAGAAGTTGTTGTCGGTTTCGGGAAGTAAGCATCGAAGCCAAGATCAGCAAAAAACTTAGCATCGCCACGGTTACTGATGGAGGTCATCATCACCAACTTCACACTATCAAGGGCTTTCTCTTCACGGACTTTAGCGCCAAATTCCGCGCCGTCCATCAATGGCATCTGAAAGTCCACAAACACGACTTTAAACTGTGTTTGTTCAGAATCCTGTTGAGCTTTATCTATTAACTCAAGCGCTTGCTGACCACTGCTGGCTTCTGTGACATCCGCGCCCCACAACTCAAGTTGCCCTCGTAATACACTTCGGTTGGTACTGTTATCGTCCAATATCAAAATTTTAGCGCCTTGAATGAAGACGGTTGGAATGGATGGTTTTACTTCGTCACTCGCTTCCAACTCCACTTCAAAACTGAAACAGCTGCCCTTACCCTTTTCACTCTCAATTTCAATATGACCGCTCATCAACTCACACAACTGCTTACAAATGGCGAGCCCTAGGCCAGTCCCGCCATACTTTCGAGTTGTGGAAGCATCTACTTGAGTGAAAGAATCAAACAGGGTTGCTTGTCGATCTTCAGGAATACCAATCCCTGTATCCTTAATGCTTGTACGCAATAACAATTTATTATCTTCAGCTGGAGTCACCACAGCCTCAATAATGACTTCGCCCTGATCAGTAAACTTAATGGCGTTACCGACCAGGTTGGTGAGGATCTGACGAACCCGACCCGGATCGCCTTTCACCATCGCCATTTCTATGCCTTGCACATCAAGAATCAGCTCAAGGCCTTTCTCCTGCGCTTTTTGAGCAATGGATTCAGCAAAATCGCCCAACATGGCACGTAGATCGAAATCCAGGAATTCAAGATCAAGCTTACCTGCCTCGACCTTCGAGAAATCAAGAATGTCATTAATTAGCGTCAATAAGGATTCGCCACTGGACTTGGCCAAATTCACATGATGAAGCTGCTCTTTGCTTAAGGCGCTTTTCTGGAGCAGTCCCAGCATGCCTAGCACCCCATTCATCGGCGTTCGAATTTCGTGGCTCATAGAAGCAAGAAAGCTGCTCTTAACAATGGCCGCCTGCTCTGCCTCTTCTTTGGCGTGTGCTAATTCGTGCTGCTGCTTCACCCGACTGTCTACATCCTGAAATGAACCAAACAAGCGCACGCATTGACCATTTTTAAACTCCGCATTGCCTGTAGCAATAACCCAGATCTCTCGGCCTCGAGCTGTCACCAGCTGCAATTCTTCATGCCAGGCCTGACCTTTCTCAATGCCTAACTCCACCGCTTGAGAAATCCGATCCCGACTTTCTCCTTCCTTATAGAAGTTAATGGCCGTATCCATATCTGGTTCGTAATCTTCCGATACTTCATGAATGGTTCGGGTCATATCTGACCAATAAATTTTATTCTTAACAAGATCCACTTCCCATGCACCAATACGACCTTGCTGGCTCATCTGCTCAAGAAGTTGACGCTGTCTTGCCAATTGTTCTTCAGCCGCTTTCTGTTGGGTAATATCAGCCTCAATGGCCATGAACCCTTGCAACTCACCTTTATCATCCAACAGAGGGTTACAACGCAAATCTAACCAATAAGGACGTCCCGATTTATGGTAATTCAGAATCTCCACATGGAAGGGCTGTCCTTTCCCAATAGCCGAATTCATGATCGCTACGGTTTCAGGGTCGGTATCAGGGCCTTGTAACAAACTGCCTGGAGACTTACCTTGAACCTCTTCCAGGCTGTATCCGGTGACTCGAGTAAACGAAACATTCACCCATTCCACATTGCCATGAATGTCTGTCACCACAACTGCGTTATCAGTTTGGTTGGCAATTCGAGAAAGACGAACCATTTCAAATTCGGCTTGTTTCTTTTCAGTAATGTCGAGATGCGTTCCCACCATACGCAATGGAGCGCCGTTCTCATCCCACTCCACTACTCGACCTGTATCCAGCACCCAAACCCAATGACCATCTTTGTGCTTCATTCGGGATTCAGAGACATAATGTGTGGTCTTACCACTCCAATGCTGTTCTAACAGGTCACCTGATTTTTGAAGATCTTCCGGATGAGCCAAACTTGACCAGGTTTCAATACTGGTAGGCTCAAGCTCTTCTAATTCATAGCCTACTATTTGAGCCCAACGACGATTAAAATCCACTTTTCCGGTAGCTAAATGCCAATCCCAAATACCTACCGCGGTGTTATCTACAACCAACTCCAGCTGTTTCTTACTCTCTGCCAGTTGTTGTTGCGCAAGGCGTTTCTCAGAAATATCCCGGATCAAACCGGTAAAAAACTGACCGTTTGATGAGGTAACTTTAGAAACAGACAATTCCATCGGAAACTCTTGACCCGACTTGCGTACACCAAATAATTCTCGGCTTGCTCGAATAGCTACATCACCACCTCGGTTTAGATGAGCAAAAAGATAATGATCATGATGTTTAGCAATGGACTCAGGCATTAGCATTTTGACATTACGATCTTTTACCTCGTCGTAGGAATAACCAAACATCTCTTCTGCGGCCTGATTAAAAGATCGAATAAGCCCTTTCTCATCAATAGTAATGATGGCATCTGCAGCCTGATTAAGAACATTGGACAAGAAACGAGAAGATTCTTCCGCTTCCGCTGTCCGCTCTTTGATCTGGGATTCCATGTCTTGTTTGTAATGTACAATGGAAGCCCCCATTTCATTGAACGAAAGCGCCAGGGATGTAATCTCATCACCTCCATCGTCATCAATACGGAAGTCAAATTTTCCGGAAGTAAAAGCATTGGCACCAATCTCCAGATTACGGATTCGCTTAAGGATTAAACGATTGGAAATCCAAAGTAATCCAGCAACCAGAATCAACACCATAGGGATTACTGACGACATTAAAATAAAAGTCTGGTAACGAAGCGGCTTTGATAATTCATTCGTGTCGAAATAAAACTCGATCACATAACGCTTTCCACCCAGATAAAGATTCTTTTCTTCATGGTCTTGATAGTTGGAATGATCATGCTTATCCCCCTCATGTTCATGGCTATGATCGTTAGCCAGGTGCCCGCCTATCAATGGGTAGCCATGGGCCTTCAGTCGATCAATCGCTTTATTTAGGGTATCTCCAATGGATTCCTCAAAACGATAGGCCATCAAGAACCACCCCAGAGTCACGCCATTCTCCATAATTGGCGAAGCAAACCATTGCGCACGCCCAGAACCAATAATGCTTAGATCATTAAAGTATGGGTCCAAACCGGGTGCGCCCATAGTCGTCTCTGATTGGTGAAAATCAGGCATTAAGGGGTGATTCAATACGTTTCTGCCTAGCAATGATCTTGGTGTTAAATGAGTATTCAGATGATCCCTGGAATTTATCGCAAACACTTTATGATCTTTGCTGATGATGGCGACATAGAAGAGTTCTTGATAGGTATGAGCAATGGTATTTAATTTATCTTCCAATCCAGAAGAAACACCTGTTTTCAATGCCTCGAAAAAGGAAGGACTGGTGGACATCACTTTGGCAGTCTTTTGAACATCTCTAAGCTGCTGCTCGATCAAACTGTGAGTGCTTTGCAGCGACACTTGGATAAATCGATCCGCTTCATCAACCAACAGTTTATTGGTTTGATAGTTAATGAAGAATGAGGCTAAAAATACACTAGGCAGAATGCAGGCAATGGTAATTAAGGCTAACTTATTCCCTAGATTGAGCTTATTCAAACGTCACGTATCCTAAAAGTGCTTTTGTAATGAGTTGTCTTGATAATTTTATATATAGAAATCAGCGGATGTAGAAATCCGCCATTCATGATTACTCATGATATTAACTGCTCAACACTTTGTTCGTATTGCAGTTAAATGTAGCCCATTGCCTTTGATATTTCCTGAGTTAAATAGTCAATCATTAACCTTATTAAGATTAATATCAACTAACGAATACATTCGATATTTCATATATCTGAATATTCATATATCCTACCCGCGATTCACTCAAACAGCTCGGACAACACCATGATTGATCCTGTTAACTTTTATAAGTGCCTGGCAGATGACACACGACTGCGATGCTTATTGCTAATCACTCAGGAGCAGGAATTATGTGTTTGTGAACTCATGGAAGCCATTGATGAGAGCCAACCAAAAATTTCTCGCCACCTTGCTCAGCTAAGGAAAAATGCAGTATTGACCGATCGTCGGCAAGGCCAATGGGTTTACTATCAAATCAATCCTGATCTGGAAGATTGGGCCAAACTTGTACTCAAAGAAACACTGGCTTCCAACCAGGATTTCATCAAACACAATCTCGCTAACCTTGAGGCAATGGGCGATCGACCTGTTAGAACTCAAAGTTGCTGTAACTAAATTACATATCAGTCACTCTTCCAAAGGAGACATACAATGACCATTAAGGTAGGCATTAACGGTTTTGGCAGAATGGGACGTCTAGCCTTTAGAGCGGCATGGGATTGGCCAGAACTGGAATTCGTACAGATTAATGATCCGGCAGGTAATGCTGAAACTCTGGCTCACCTGACCAACTTTGATTCAGTTCATGGTCAGTGGAAGTATGAAGCGACCTCTTCAGACAACCAAATCATCATTGATGGCAAAGCCGTCACCTGCACTCAGAACAAAGCTATTGAAGACACCGATTGGTCTGGCTGTGACATCGTCATTGAAGCCAGCGGTAAAATGAAATCAAAAGCCTTGCTGCAAGCCTATCTTAATCAAGGCGTAAAGCGCGTTGTCGTAACCGCACCGGTTAAAGAAGAAGGCGTTCTAAATGTTGTGATGGGTGTAAACGATGATCTTTATGATCCTGAAGCACACCCAATCGTCACCGCAGCCTCATGTACCACTAACTGTTTAGCCCCAGTCGTAAAAGTCATTCACGAAAAGCTGGGCATTAAGCATGGTTCAATGACGACAATTCACGACATCACTAATACCCAATCCATTTTGGATACGCCGCACAAAGATCTACGTCGTGCGCGCGCGTGTGGTATGAGCTTGATTCCAACCACAACCGGTTCGGCAACGGCAATCACTCATATTTTCCCAGAACTGAAAGGCAAGCTAAATGGCCATGCCGTTCGTATTCCTCTGGCTAACGCGTCACTTACGGATTGTGTATTTGAAGTAGAAAAAGAAACGACCGTGGAAGAAGTAAATCAGCTTCTTAAAGCCGCGGCTGAAAATGAATTGAAAGACATACTGGGCTATGAAGAACGCCCGCTTGTGTCTATCGATTATAAAACCGACCCACGCTCGAGCATTATTGATGCCCTGTCCACTATGGTGGTTAATAATACTCAGGTGAAACTCTACGTTTGGTATGACAATGAGTGGGGGTATGCTAATCGTACCGTTGAGTTGGTTAAAAAAGTAGGCCTTCTTGATTAAGAGCTATTATCGTTGCTGCTACGTCGTTTACCCCTCAAGGGGGGTACCGAGGAAAAACCGTCTCAAACTGCTTACTTATTTTATATAAGCTCGCAGCTTTCATCGGTTTTTGCCTCGTATCAACGCCTCGATCACGCTCTTAATTGCAAGAAGTTATTTTACCCGCAGTATTCATATTCTTATGATTTCTTTACTCTCTAAGTTATCACCAGAGATTAAGCAATATCTGGTGATTACAGGTAACTACTGGGCGTTCACCCTCACTGATGGTGCGCTCAGAATGCTGGTTGTATTGCATTTCCATAGTCTGGGCTATAGCCCTCTGGAAATCGCTTTGCTCTTCCTCTTTTATGAGATCTTTGGCGTCATTACCAATCTGGTGGGTGGATGGCTTGGGGCTAAGTTTGGTCTCAACAAAACCATGAACATTGGTTTGGCGTTACAAGTAATCGCGCTCAGCATGTTACTTGTGCCCGCTAGCTGGCTGACCATCGCCTGGGTGATGGCGGCACAAGCTCTCTCTGGTATTGCCAAAGACCTCAACAAAATGAGCGCTAAAAGCTCTATCAAATTGCTCATCCCGAAAGACACCTCAACAGCATCGCAATCAGAACAGCAACTCTACAAATGGATTGCTATTCTCACCGGTTCGAAAAACGCCCTCAAAGGCGCGGGTTTTTTCCTTGGTGGTGTATTACTGATGGCTCTTGGCTTCTCAGGTGCTGTGCTAGCAATGGCAGTTGGATTAACCCTTGTCTGGATACTGAGTCTGGTTCTACTTAAGAAAGACATGGGTAAAGCGAAGAACAAACCTAAATTTACCGACATCTTTTCCAAAAGCCGAGCTATTAACTATTTGTCCGCCGCCAGGATGTTCCTGTTCGGCGCTCGCGATGTCTGGTTCGTCGTAGCGTTACCTGTATTCATGGTTAGCCAGATGGACTGGGAACATTCCTACGTGAGCGCTTTTATGGCGCTTTGGGTTATCGGTTATGGCGGCATTCAATCTATTGCACCCAAGATCACTCAGCGCTCAAAGAACCACACACCAGATG
>Ga0255772_10002181_pt1 | contig 19225 bp, 20 predicted proteins | sample 071ome_34_FD_179970 | JGI IMG/M metagenome (GOLD analysis project Ga0255772, IMG submission 179970) | Coastal salt marsh microbial communities from the Groves Creek Marsh, Skidaway Island, Georgia - 071411BT metaG (version 2) | ecosystem: Environmental > Aquatic > Marine > Intertidal zone >...
CCATCAGGAAAACCCATTCATTATCAAGGAATTCCCATTATGGCTTCCAATATGGATGGTGTTGGGACTTTTGAAATGGCAGATACTCTATCCGAGCTAGGTTTATTCACTTGTTTAGTAAAAACATATTCTGTTGACGAATTGAAGGAGTATTTTTCCCAAGAAAATGAATTACGAAAAGAACATGTTGCCGTAAGTTTCGGAATAAGAGATGAGGATTATCAAAATTTTGAGGCCTTATATAAAGCCTGTGGATCGAATATTAAATTTATCAATGTTGATATTGCTAATGGTTATCTAGAACTCTTTGTTCAATATATTGAAAAATTGCGTAAAAACTTCCCCTCAATCGTTATCATTGCTGGAAGTGTTGTCACAGGGGAGATGACAGAAGAATTAATCTTAGCAGGTGCAGATATTGTTCGTGTGGGAATTGGCTCGGGTAGCGTCTGTACTACTCGTATTAAAACGGGAGTAGGGTATCCTCAGCTATCTGCAGTGATTGAATGTGCAGATGCAGCTCATGGTTTAGATGGGCATATTATTGCCGATGGAGGGTGTACTACCCCAGCAGATGTAGCCAAAGGATTTGCTGCTGCTGCAGATTTTGTCATGTTAGGAGGGATGTTTTCAGGTCATGACGAAGGTGGTGGTGACGTGATCACTAAAAGTTTTTTAACCTCTCAATTGGAAAACAATCAGCAGGTTGTCGAAGAGAAGAAATTTATTGAGTTTTACGGGAATAGTAGTCAAAGTGCTAATGTCAAACATTATGGCGGTTTAAAAAATTATAGAGCTGCAGAAGGGAAGTCGGTACTAGTTCCTTATAAAGGCTCTATCAAAGATACCGTCCAAGATATTTTAGGTGGTCTTAGAAGTTCTTGTACCTATGTGGGTGCACTCAATCTCAAGCAATTGAGTAAACGAACCACTTTTATCCGTTGCACTCAAACGCATAATGCGGTCTACGAAAAGTAGTTCAATCCCTATTATTTTAATTTTCTTCCTTTGTTTTTATCCTTAGCTTTGACCATGCTCAATACATTTATCATTTTATTTATCTCTTTATTTGTACTAGGAATGAGTGTCATTTTGTATCAATTACTTAATGAATTAAAGAATGTGCGTTCCAGTGATCCAGAAAAAGACCAATTAAAAGAGGAAAATCTTACCAATATTGCTACTAAAGCTGCTGAGGAAGCAGCCAAAAAAGCCTTAGAAGAAACCTTAAAACTTCAGCAAAAAGATTGGGAGATTTACAAACAAGATATTTCAACGACCATTGAACCCATTTCCAAAACAGTCAAAGAATTAGATGACCGTATAGAATATTTACAAAAAGAACGAAAACAAGAAATTGGTCAATTAGATACCCGTTTAGCCGATTTATTAAAAGAAACCAATACCTTAAGTGCAGCTTTGAGTTCTTCAACCAGCGTGCAAGGAAAGTGGGGTGAAATTCAATTACGAAACATTGTGGAGAAATCAGGGATGATTAATCATGTTGATTTTGAAGAACAAAAGGGAACCGAAACGGGAGATTCTATTCCGGATATGATCATCAAACTTCCAAACGGAGGAATTATTCCTGTAGACTCTAAATGTCCGATGAAAGATTTTCGTGCTTCTTTAGAAGAACAGGATGCTGAAAAACGCAAAGCCTTACAAGTAGAGCATGCTAAAAAATGTCGTCAACATATGCGCACCTTATCATCCAAGAAATATCAAGATCAATATAATGACCCCATTGACTTTGTAGTGATGTTAATTCCTTTTGAACCGGGTTTTCAATCCGCTTTATTACACGATGGAAATTTGTTCAATGATGGTGCTGAAACTAAAGTCTTTGTGGTTTCACCTATTTCCTTAATGCCGTTATTGAACTTAGTCAGTGAAACATGGAGACAAATGTCTTTAACCAAAAATGCGAATAGTATTATAAACACTGCCAAAGATTTATCCGATCGGTTAAAAAAATATGAAGAATTATACAATACCGTAGGAGATCGTATTACTTCCCTAGGAAAAGCCTATAACACTTCAGTATCTTCTTATAATGCTCGTCTAAAGCCATCAGTGAGAGATATTCAAAAACTTCAAGATATACCGGAAGATTTAACCGATTTAGATCAAGTTAATTTGGATGTAAAACCTGTTATTGAACGTTTAGAAAGTTCTAATTCCAACGAAGAGGAATAATGCCGTTAGTTCATCCCATAAGTGAGATTCAGGATGAATCAACCAAACAGCTTGTCACCTTTTTTAATGAAACCTTAGGATTTTGCCCTAATTCTGTCTTAACCATGAACAAAAAGCCTTTAATGGCTGATGCCTTTATCAATCTCAATAAAGCGGTGATGGATAATGCAGGTTCTATTTCCTCTGAATTCAAGCGTATTATTGCCTATATCAGTAGTAACACCGCAGGATGTCGTTATTGTCAAGCACACACCATCCGAGCCGCTCAACGGTATGGAGGCTCCGACAAGCGCTTACAACAAGCTTGGGATTTTGAAAACAGTAAATTATTTTCCATGAAAGAAAAAATTGCTCTTCGCTTTGTGATTGCGTCTAGTACTTCACCCACTAATACACAATTTTTTGAGCGAGAACTCAAGGCCAATTGGTCTGAGGAAGATATTTTAGAAATGGTTAGTGTAATAGCCTTATTTGGTTTTTTAAATCGCTGGAATGATGTCATGGGCACTACCTTAGAAGAAGAAGCAAAACAATCGGCTGAACAGTATTTAAATCAAGCAGGATGGGAGGTAGGAAAGCATGTTTAACCTTTTAGGTCAATGCAATTTTAATCGCTACCGATCCATGGTATTATTATTGGCACGACTCATTGTTGCAGCCATTATTTTCAAAGCAGGATATAATAAACTTCCTGTCCGTGAAGTGGGAGGACTGGTAGCTAAACTTCCAGAATGGCTCCGCTATATGGTAGTCTTATTTGAATTAACTGGGCCTATTTTTCTTCTTCTAGGAATTAGAAATGAACGTTTCAATGTTCTGGGCACTCTAATGATTGCCATTGTCATGCTGGGTGCAACCTATATGAAAGTAGCGGTAGCGGGAAATGCATTCTTTTCCAGTTCAACCATGTATCCATTTTCGTTATTAATCATTGCATTAATTCTTTTAACGGATGAGTGATGTCTGAATTTACCATAGAGCTCAATTCCATTACCCGTAAGCTTCCAAAGCATTTACAAAAATATATCGTCAAGCAACCCTATGCTGAATATACCGCTCAAGATCAAGCCATTTGGCGCTATGTCATGAGAGCCAACATCGATTATCTTCAGCACGTTGCCCATGAAAGCTTTGTACCAGGGTTAGCCAAATCGGGTATTACCATTGATGAAATTCCTCAAATGGAGGGTATGAATCGTATTTTAAAAGATATTGGATGGGCAGCTGTAGCCGTAGATGGTTTTATCCCACCAGCGGTGTTTATGGAGTTTCAAGCCAATAACGTCTTAGTGATATCTGCAGATATTCGTACCATTGATCATATCGGATACACTCCGGCACCGGATATTATCCATGAATCGGCAGGACATGCTCCTATTATTGCCAATCAAGAATATTCAGACTATTTAAAACGTTTTGGAGAAATTGGAGCTAAGGCCTTATCGAAACCCATTGATGATCAGTTATTTCAAGCTATCCGACACTTATCTATTTTAAAAGAAAACCCAAATTCTTCAGAAGAAGAAATCTCTATTGCTACTGAAAAAGTGGAAACTCTTCAAAAAAATATGGGAGAGCTTTCAGAAATGGCTCGAGTGCGCAATCTGCATTGGTGGACAGTTGAATATGGATTAATTGGTGATTTAAGCAATCCCAAGATTTATGGAGCAGGTTTATTATCATCCATTACTGAGTCGCAAGAGTGCTTACAACCTGAAGTTTTAAAAATCCCTTATGATTTATCAACCGCGGACGTCAATTTTGATATTACCACTGCACAACCTCAATTATTTGTTACGCCTAATTTTGAACATTTAAATCACGTCTTAAAGCAATTTGCAGCTACCATGGCCTTTCAGCAGGGAGGATTAATTGGCGTTCAAAAAGTCCTTGAATCCCAAAAGTTAGCCACCATTGAATTATCTTCAGGATTGCAGATTTCAGGAACTTTTACCAAATTGATTACCAAAGAAAACGATCCCATTTATCTTCAATCTACCGGTCCAACTTCACTTTCATGTTTTCATCAAGAATTAGAAGAACACCATCATTCTTATCATCAAGATGGATTTGGTAGTCCTGTAGGGAATATTCAAGGCTTAAATAAGCCTTTAGAAGCTTGTTCTACTGCAGATTTAGCTGAAATTGGTATCATAGAAGGTCAAACAGGAGAATTGGTCTTTACTAGCGGAATTCAAGTGCAAGGACAATTATCTTCTCAAACTAGAACTGAAGATGGAAAACTACTTTTATTAAGCTTTACTAATTGTACCGTTTCCTACCAAGATCAAATTCTGTTTCAGCCGGAATGGGGAATGTATGATATGGCAGTAGGAGAGAGTGTGATTTCCTGTTTTGCAGGACCTGCTTCCTATCAATCCTTTGAAGATGGAGGAGAACTCTCCTCTGAAAAACCCACAGCGATAGTCTATTCAGATAAACAATTAACATTGCATGGTTATTATCAAGAGGTTAAAGAGATGAGAGATTCAGGTCAAATTGACGAGAATCGATTATTAGAGATATTTACTATTTTAAAATCTGATTATTCTAGCGATTGGTTACTTTCTTTGGAAATTTATGAGTTATTCAAAAATGATCACTTATTAAAGTACCTAAAATCTTTTCCTAAAAATACATCATTAATAGAAAAAGGCTTAAGACTTTTACAGTAGTATTTTTTTTAATTCTTTTAAAATAACTTGTATTTTTATTAAAAATTGCCGTTAATATAGTAGTGCCAAAATTGATATCTTTCAATTTTTCCATTCAAATAACTTAATACTTTACTTAAAAGGAGAGAGCTTCATGCCTAAAAAACGTCATTTCATTAAAAATATTTTTTCTTTTATTAAATCAATCTTTACATGGAAAAAAAATAAAGAAAAAGTAGAAAAAAACATTTTTGGAGATGGCGGTGAACTAGAAATGGTAGAATACTCAAGAATGATACTTTATATAAGAACACACTATCTTCATCAAAGTCAAGTATTTGGGCATGTTGATTTTGAATACTTTATGATTCAATTATCTAAAATGTCGTATGTTGAAGTGAAAGCATTATTCGCAGCAATTCTTGAAATTCACGCAAAAACAAATGAAAGTTCTTTTTATGAATTCATGTCTAAATCAGATAGATTAAGATAATGATTATAGAATAAATTGAAAATAACACGAATATTTTTCAATTTTTTGCTAATCATGCTGAAAACAATATCCTGAAGAGTTCGATGTTTTTCTTTTGCACCTTAATCCTTTCTTTGTAATACCACTACATTGTACAAGATCAGAGGGGTAAAAAGTTCTAGAATTTTCTTTTAAAGATTCAATTAAAGATGTCGAAGATGAAATAATATTAGTTTCACTTTCAAATGTCTTAAATCTCCACTGATTAATATCAAATTTTGATTCAAGGAGAAATTCTTTATCGTCTGGTAAAGAATGAAAAAAATCAATACCAGTTAAAAGTTCAACTTCATCTATTGATGTAGCATAAGTCTGCAATTTTCTTGAAGAAGAATCATTTGGTATTATAAATGCAATTCCTTTTATATCTAAACCTTCGTAATCTAAAATTACTTTGTAAAAATATTTAGGAACACCGACATTTGATTTTCCAATATATTGATCAATGTCTTTCAAAACACCACCAGTAACAACGTAAATAGAACCATTATCAGATGCCCATTGTCGAACATATCCTTCAAGTTTTTTCCAAATTCCTCTATTAAAACCAGGTTTTTGGGGGCTCATATTGCTCATAAAAAATGATTCTTTCATGCTTAATTCTGACCAAGATAAGTCAGCAGCTGGAGCTAAATGACCTCTATCATATCCCGATTTTGCATAGTCAGATGGAAGAGCAGAACCGGTTGACACTTTATCATCTATTTTGAAGTTATCTGATCGTTTCACTCTTTTTATTAATTCGTCTGCAGTTAATTCATAAGCAACCCAGCTTGCTTGTTCATAGGTTTCATTGTACGATAACGTAAATCCTGAATGTCTTACTATTTCTTCATTTTTAGACGGAGAAGGTAGTTCATTCTGTGCAAAAAGTATGTTAATAAAAAATACAAAAAAGTAAATAAAATGTTTTTTTATCATATTCAAATTTACTAAAGAATAAAATTGCATTCTATCGAGATTTTTACATATTTTTGTTTGACTATGGAATTTTTTAATGAATTTTTTCGAAATCCTGTAAACACAGTAATTGAAAGACCTTTAGAGTCTTTTATTTATTTTCTTGCATATCTAGCTATTTATATAATCATAAAAGAACAATTATTTTCGTATTTAGACAGTTTGCATAATGTACTTAAAAGAACTTCTTTGGTTATTTATGATACATGTAAATCAATTTTTAATAAGGCTACAAAAGCTTTTGGTTTTGGTGTAGATAATGAAAAGCCTATAGACTTTGGATCTGATAAAACTATAGCGAAATCAAGATATATTGCAGCCATTATTTTCACATTCATCTTAATTCCTATCAATATTTTTATGTTAGGAGAATTTTTAACTGCCTCTGATAGTATGAATACTCCTGCTTTTGGCGACAGTGAAGCACTTTATTTTATAAAAATTGCTCATATTGTAGCTCTTGCTATCGTAGTTGTAGAAACATTTTTGGGATGGGGATATTATGTAGCTGAAAGAAATGCGCACACTTTTTTTAAATGGTTATGTATAGTTTTCTTTGCAAGTTTATGGTTTGTTGAAACGTATACCTGGTTTCAGCTTTCGTACATGATTACTGGTGATGAAGACTCAGTGTTGTTTAATCCTGCTGTAGGTAGTGTATGGGAAGGATTTTTGGACGGCTTCCTTATGCTTACTGGAGCTTCTTTAACCTTCTTTGAATTTGTATTAGGTTATTACCAAGCAAAATATAGAGAAGAATTTGGAAGCCTTCATATTATGGCTGGAATTGCAAGAGTTGCGAGCTACATACAGTCAATTGGATTTTTCTTTGCATCTCTAATTTTATTTTTAATCACTGGTATTTTTTACATTTCATCTTATATGCTAGTTGGTCTTAAATGGGTCATTCAATTTATTATGATAATTGCAAAATTTATTTTTGAAAAATTAGGATCTAAAAAGGAATCATTTGATGCTTAAAAAAATATTCGTTTTTATTTCATTTTGTTCTTTTTCTTTTACGCAAACAGGAACAGACATTTTTTATCTATTTGATATTTCTGGATCCTATCATAAAGATGTGCTTAAAAAGGCGGTAAGTTTCGCAGAAGATTTTTATAGCCATATATCCGATAGCGATCGACCTGAATATCTTTTTCCACAAAAACATATGTTATCTGTTATAGATGAGTTTAGTCTTGCAGGTAATCCTTGTATGAGCATAATCCCACAGCCTAATAAAAATGCATTTAGAAAAACAAAAAAAGTAAGAAATGATAAATTTTCTTCCAATTGTCTTAAAACTGTTCTTGAAAGTAGGCCTGCTAAAAATACAGATATTTATGGAGGATTATTATATGCTCAAACGAGTTTAGATTTTCCAAAAAAAAGAAAAGCTTTAATTATATTTTCTGATTTTAAAGATTATCCTGCAAAAGAAATCAAAAATATCATTGAATCTATAGATCTAGTAAACGTTGCTGTTTTTTTAATATGGAGTGACACAAATGTTCAACAAGATGGTTCAATATCTAAAGATCTTGCCAATCAATTTAAAGAATTTGCTCAGCAAAGAAATGCATTAAATGTTAAAATTTATTCTTTGGATTCAATTCTTAATGATAGTAATGCTGTAAAAGAATTTTCAAATACACTTATAAAAGTATCAAAAAATTAGTCAATGGCTAAAAAAACTATTCAGCAGGCCAGGGAAGAGTTAAGAATTGCATTCGGTTTTGCATTAATAGTTGGAATAATTTGCTTATTTGGACTTCAGTTCTATTTTAACTATTCTGAAAATAATTTTAACTCTGAACCTATTTGGGCAATTGCCTTTGTACCATTAATACCTATGATAATATATATTGTTTTTGGATATCAGCTTGAAAAAGATCATCGGGACCCACGTGGTTTTGCTGATAGTGCATATTATTTTGGATTTATTTTAACTTTAACTTCTTTGGTTCTTGCAACTTTTTATGATAGGCTTAATAATCCAGATATCACCTTAGCATATTTTGGTGCTGCTTTAACTACAACTTTATTTGGAATCTCTTATAGAACATTTCACACTCAATTTTTATTTGAAAAAGAAGATGATTTTCTTCCGACCGGAGAACGAGAAAGAATTGTGAGAAATATTGATGATTTTGTAGTTGGTGTATCGAACCTAAATGAACAGCTAGATGTAATGAAAGAAAGTATTAAATATAAACTTTCAAGTAACATAGATGATCTTTCAGAAACCATTTCAAGCACTAAAGCTCCATTTAACAGCTTAAAAGAGGGTTTATCAAGTCATATTGATGGCATAACGCAACCATTTAAAGATGCGGTAGAAAATGTAGGGGAAGAGCTTAAAAATGCTCACGAACCTTTAACTACAGGATTAAAAAGTTTAGGTAGCAACGTTAATAACTTATCTGAACCATTAAATGAAGCTATGATTGATATTTCAAGGAAGTTAGAAGGTGTTTCACAGCCAATTATTAAATCAATTGATAGAATAAACGAACAATTAAATTCAGCTGATATATATGTAGATTTAACAGAGTTAAATAAACTTTCCGCATCTCTGAATTCATTAAACAATAAATTTCCTGAAATAATATCAAAGTTAGAAGATACAGCTACTAATATGATTGACCTTTCAGAGGAGGCAACTAAAGAGTATCTAAAACTCTTAAGAAAGTTAAATACAAACAATTTAAATGCTGTTGAAAAGCTAAAAGAGTTTGAATCGCAACTTAAAGAAAAAGAGCAGCAACGAGGTACTGGCTTTGGCGGTGGTGGCTTTTTCGGGTTTCGTAGAAGAAGTAATACTGATTAATTCTATTCTATGAAGAAGCTTGATCAATATAGAGAAAGAATATTTTCAGCTTCAATTACTGAGATTGTTCTTTTAATGCTTTTTATGATTCTTGCTGTAGCTACACTTTATAAAGCAGATAGAGATAAATATAAGGCTGCCATCGAAGAAGTTCTCGGAAATTCAATCGTTGCTCATATCGACACTTTAAATGTTGATTCATTATCAACAAGTAAAGCTCTTCAAGAGATAAAAGATCGATATGAATTATCTGAAGATCAGGAAGAGCTCTTCGAAGAAATTCAAGATTTAAAGGATTCAATAAGAACTGAAAAAGGCAAAAAAGACTCTTTAGAACAAGAATTATTATTAATGGCTAATACTGATTTAGATTCAGTTTTAAATGAAAATGAAGAACTAAAAAAAGACCTTGAAAGATATAAATTTCAAGACATTCTTGGAGAAAATCCTCCAATATGTGGTTTACAAAATGACATAAGTAATAGACTAGTAAATAGTAATAATACTGCGATTTTCAAAATATATTTTTCTAAAACAAGTAAAAATCAATATATCCTAGAATTTGATCCTGATTCAATCCATACATCAAATAAAAAACTTTTAAAGAAGACTCCTCAAATATCAAGACAATTCTTTGCATTACCATATTCAAAGAAAAAAACAAATTCATATGGAAAAGGGAGTGGTGATTATCACTTAAACTTCTCTGAAGTTCATTCATTTCTTGGTCAAATTAAAGACTCTAGAAGAATTAATTCAACAGAGCCAGAATGCAATCAACCAAAATACATGAATAAAGCTTATTGTTTAGAATGTTATTATAATAGTGAACTATTGATTAGAAATAATATTTCAAAAGAAGAGCTTATAGAAGTTCAAAGAATATTACGTGTTTACTTAAATGTTGAATCAAATGTGAGAACATTTTAATGAAAAAATTTATCATATATCTATCTATAATTGGAAGTATTTATAGTCAAACAGTTGGTACAACAAGCGATGGAAAAACTGTATTAATCAATGAAGATGGCACATGGGAATTAATAGGATTATTAAAGCTTTACCCTTACAAAAAATTATAATACAATAATATGAAAAAAATAAAATTAGATCCTTTTTATGTAGTACCTGCATATACTTTTTTTTATTGGGGATTTACGCTTCCAAAGAGATTTTATGTCGATTTCATTGACTATTTTGATTTGAATAATGGTCTTCAAAATACACCTATAAAGCTAAAAATAAATAATAGAAAGTATGACGCTAAGATTAGGTTGGTCAAACAAGATAATAAATGGACAAAGAGAGAAGTTGTTCAAATATATTACGACACTGAGTACGATACGTTAAAAGCACTTAGAAAGCTTTTAATTTTTAGCTATGCTTCTACAATTGATAAATCAAAACCTAAACTTAAAGAGATTATTGAACTAGTTCATACTTCAGATAATAATTTTACTGTTAAACCTATTTCAAGACAAGAAACTGATTTTGATGCAATGTTAAGATTTATGGAGGAAAAAAACTTATTTGCATACTGGAAAAATAGAGATAAAAAGAAAAAAACATCCATTTTTTTAGATTATTCTCGAAAATGGCACGATGTTGAAGAAGTTGATAAATTTAGAAATAGAGCTAATATTATTTATTTACTACATCATTCAGAGGATAAAACAGTTTATATAGGAAAAGCAAATAACTTTGGTTCAAGAATTAAAAAAGGTGAAGGTCGTATTGGATTAGGTAAAAATTGGGATAAGTTTATGTATTTTGAGTTAAATCCTGATTATAATTATCTATTAGATGATATCGAAACTTTCGCAATTAGATTTATGGCATCAGTAATGCGAAACGATGTAAAAGTTAAAAGCTTGTTAGATGATACAAAGCTTAAATTAGTAAATAAGCAACTAAAGCATTGAAGTATGCCTGAAAAGGTTAAACATCAAACAAATATATATAAAATATGCTGTTCTGTAGCTGTTTATCAGTTATTTACGCATAATATATATTATGTATAATTGTATATAGAGTAGATATGACACTAGTAAAGCAAACAAGATTTCTCTTCATAATATTCCTATCCTCCCTTTTTATGGCTTCGCTATTTTATGGTGGCGGAAATTATATTTTTACTGATACTTCCTCATACAGTTTTACTTCAAATTTTTTAAGTGATCTTGGTCGTTTGTCGTCACACTCCGGGAATTCAAATATTATTTCATTTATCTATTTTTTCATCGGCATGTCAGCATTGGGATTTGGTGCATATCACTTTATTTTCTTATGCGCTAATTATTTTGAACCTCAATTTCCACGTATTTATATCATTGCTAAGCTTTTAGCCTTGTTTGGTATAATATGTACAATTGGTATCATAGTAACACCCGCAGATGTAAAATCACTGTATTTGCTTCATAATACCTTTGCCTATTGGGTTTTTTATACTGATTTAAAAATTTTGGCTTTATTTACCTGGTTTTTCTTCAGGATTAAAGACTATTTTGTAGCAAGAATTCTACTAATTTCTACTATTTTAATAGGGTTATATATCTTTTTCTTAGAATATGGTCCCCAGCCTTGGATGGACTATCAAGCCTTAAAATTGCATGCCACAGCTCAGAAACTTGCGGTTTTAGTATTGGTAATTGCAGTTTGGACTATGACAGCTTCTAAAAAACTATCTTACGACAAAATTAATTAAACGATTTGGTACGTAGATGGTCTTAATAATCGATTGACCATTATTGGTATAGCTTTGGATTTTTTCGAGCTGTAAAGCCGCATTTACAGCGTTTTCTTGATCAAGATCAATATCTAAGATAATTGTAGCTCTTAACTTACCATTGACTTGTATCGCAACTTCCACCTCATCCTTCACTGTTAAAGAAGCATCAAACTTTGGCCATTGTTCAAATGAAATGGTATTAGTATTTCCTAATAACTGCCAAATCTCTTCTGCCACATGTGGAACAAAAGGCGCAATAATTTTACATAGATCTATAACGAGTTCTTTTGAAATTTCTTCACACTCTTGCAAATGATTGACATAAATCATTAACTGAGATACTGCGGTATTGAAATGTAAATTTTCTATGTCATGTCCAACTTTTTCAACAGTAGTATGATGAATAGATAACGTCTCTTTCGATGCTTGAATTTCCTTAATCTTTGACGATAATGTTCCATCTTCATCGACAAGTGTGTTCCATAATTTATTGATAAATCGATAACATCCTTGTAATCCTTTGGTATTCCACGGTTTAGATTTATTTAAGGGTCCCATAAACATTTCATATAAACGCATTGAATCAGCACCATATTCTTCAATGATATCGTCTGGATTGATTACATTTCCTCGAGATTTACTCATTTTAGAACCATCATCACCTAAAATCATGCCTTGATTATAAAGTTTTTGAAAGGGTTCTTTCGTCGAAACCAATCCTAAATCGAATAAGACATGATGCCAAAAACGAGCATAAAGCAAATGCAATACCGCGTGCTCTTGTCCGCCAATGTATAAATCAACTGGCATCCAGTAATTCTCGGCTTTCTTATCCCACGCTTTCTCTAAATTTTGAGGATCGGTAAAACGTAAATAATACCAACAAGAACCAGCCCATTGAGGCATAGTATTTGTTTCTCTAAGTCCTATTATATTATCATTTACATCTTTTATTTCAACCCATTGTTTAATAGTTGATAATGGTGATTTTCCATCATCGGATGGCTTGTAATTATCAACTTCAGGCAATCGTATAGGTAACTGATTTTCATCTATTGGAGACACTCCTTGATCCGTATGCATAATGGGAAACGGCTCACCCCAATAACGTTGGCGAGAAAATAGCCAATCTCTTAATTTGTAATTGACACTGCGTTGACCTAGTTGATTTTTTTCTAAGAAAGAAATGACCGTATCAATAGCATCGCTTACCGTTAATCCATTAATTGAAAGAGTATCTTTGTGTGAGGAATTGACAATTTCACCTGCTTCTTTTGAGATATAAGCAGCTTTTGATACATCTCCTCCACTAACTACTTCTAAAATCTTTAATTGATATTTTTTCGCAAACTCCCAATCTCTCTCATCATGACCCGGGACAGCCATAATTGCGCCGGTTCCATAAGTACTTAGTACATAATCTGCTATCCAGATAGGAATATGCTCTTTTGATAGCGGATTGACTGCGTAAGATCCCGTAAAAACACCTGTTTTATCTTTATTGACCTCTGTTCGATCAAAGTCAGACTTTAACTTAGTTTTCTCAATATAATCTAAAACGTCCTTTTTATAGTCATCAGTGGTTAAATCTTGTACTAATGGATGTTCAGGAGCAATGACCATATACGTAGCTCCAAAAAGCGTATCAGGTCGGGTAGTAAAAACGGTTAAAGATTGAGAGGAATTAAGGACAGAAAAATGAACCTCTGCCCCTTCAGACTTCCCTATCCAATTTTTCTGTAATTCTTTAATATTCTCGGGCCAATCCAAATCATCTAACCCATTCAAAAGTGATTCAGCATACTCCGTAATTCTTAAAATCCACTGTTTCATCGGTGTTCGATAAACAGGATGGCCACCTATCTCAGATTTTCCATTAACAACCTCTTCATTGGCTAAAACAGCACGTAGTTCTGGGCACCAATTGACAGCAACTTCTTCCTCATAGGCTAGCCCTTTTTTATACAATTGTAGAAAAATCCACTGCGTCCATTTATAATAATTTGGATCGGTGGTATTGATTTCTTTCGACCAGTCATAGGAGAATCCTAATTGATTAATCTGTCTCTTGAAATTAGAGACATTTTCAGCTGTAGTAATTTTTGGATGAGTTCCAGTTTTAATGGCGAACTGCTCAGCGGGTAAACCAAATGCATCCCAACCCATAGGATGTAAGACATTGAATCCCTTCATTCTTTTGAAACGAGCTACGATATCGGTTGCCACATAACCAAGAGCATGCCCAACATGCAATCCAGAACCCGAGGGATAAGGAAACATATCTAAGACATAATATTTTGGAAGTTTTAAATCCTCAGATGTCTTAAAAACTTGATTTTTAATCCAGTATTCTTGCCACTTTGGCTCAATGGTTTGATGATGGTAACCCAAGAGCTTTAATAGAAGTTTTTAATTTGTTTAGCCCAGTCTAAAATGATTGCATTAACGTCTGTAGGAAGATCGTTCGAAGTATTATTATAAGAGCTGCTCGTTGTATTTCCAAACGCTTGAGACATTGGTCCTACAGAATCATCATCACTGACGATCGAGATCGCAAAAAACTTAGCATAAACTTTTTTGCTTGCAGGATCTCTAAAAATAATATAAGACTGTTTGGGATCTGCTGTTGAACCGTAATAGGGATCAAAATTAAAATCCTCAAAATTAATTTCTACTTCCACATCTCCATCTGTATCTGGAGGTAAAATCTCAAAACCTATTTTCACTAGTTCAGATTGTAACGATTGGATATGCTCTATCATGAAAGGATCTTGCACATAATCATTGATAAACTCTTCGACTTTATTCGTTTGACTTAGTTTGACTTTTTTACGACGAAATTGACCATGTAAATCAGTGGTAAAGACAACTATTAGAGCTAAAATTAAACTATATTGAAACCATTTTCTCATTTTATACTCTCCTTATATTGCGCAACCTGTTAAGCCACGTTTTTGATAATAATCTTGATGATACTCTTCTGCATCATAAAAATCAGATTTATTAGTCACCTCTGTGACAATTTTTGATGAAAATTTTCCAGACTCATTCAATTCCTCTATTATGGATTCAGCTGCTTCTCTTTCTGATTCATCCGCAAAATAGATAGCTGAGCGATATTGAGTTCCAACATCCGGTCCTTGACGATTTAAGGTTGTGGGATCATGGCTCGTGAAAAAAGTATTCAGTAATTGCTCATAAGAAACAACTGAAGCATCATAGATAACCTTGACAGCTTCTGCATGACCAGTAATACCTGTGCAAACTAGTTCATAAGAAGGGTTTTTGACTTTTCCACCTGTATATCCCACAGTGGTTTCTTTTACGCCTTCTAAAGCCTGAAATGAGCTTTCAACGCCCCAAAAACATCCAGCTGCAAATACAGCTTCTTTCATTGTTTTGTCATTTGCCATCATCTTTTCTCCTAGCAACAAAATTACAATCATTAAAATTAAAGTTTTATTTTTCATAAACATTATAAATCCAAGCTCCAAAAATAGCCATAGGAACTGCAATGATAGCTCCAATGACAGGAATTAAAAAAGATGTTATGAAAAAAAATAGTGCAACACAAGCGGTGATTCCAATGTTTTTCACTGAATTATGCCAGTGTTTGAGCTTTAGATGAAGCTCGGGTATTCAATAATAATGCTAAAATAATAGATGCAACTGAATGCGAAAGAATAAATATTTCGAATTTAGTAAAATATCCTAATTGGAATAAAAACAACATGCTGATGCCTCTCAACAACTCAAATCGATAAGCAAAAGACTTCCCATCCAGGATAAATGAATTAGAAATCGCTACAAAAACGATAAAAAAGATAATCGATAACATTTGACTATAGTCGAATAAATTAACATTGAATAGCATCACTAGAGTCATTGCATTAATGACAAAGAATTGAAATAAAGCAAATATCTTCCCTTCCATCAAAATTTGAGGATCATGTTTTTCAAAATTTGATAAATCATTTTTACTAATGGGATATTTTTCAGCAACATCTGCTGGTCTCCATGCTGGAGGAGAAAACCAAACTTTGACTTTGTCACTCCATTTTTTAGTACGGATTGAATCCATCAACATTTGGTAAAATACTTCTATATTAGCCCAGAATGGATTAAAGGTTTTTAAAGGTTTCACCGTACCGTAAACAGGCTTTAAATCTTCTCTTTCATCAATAAACGTTCCAAACATTCGATCCCAAAGAATGAAAACACCTCCATAATTCGCATCTAAATAATCATCATTTTGTGCATGATGTACGCGATGGTTCGATGGAGTAATAAACACATATTCCATCCATCCTAAACGACCAATATGTTCTGTATGTACCCAGAATTGATAAATAAGATTTAAACCAGCCACCGTGACATAAATTGCAGGTGGAACACCGATGATAAACATAGGTAAGAAAAAGACCCATTTCCATAAGAATCCAGTGCTAGTTTGACGCATAGCAGTCGATAAATTGAAATCTTCTCCATGGTGGTGCACCACATGAGTTGCCCAGAATAATTTGACTTCATGATGGATTCGATGCATCCAATAATAACATAAGTCATACATTAAAAAGGCTAAAACCCACACCCAAATAGCATCAGTGCTTAATAGTTTTAAATTATACTGTTCTGCAACAATCTTATAGACAACATATTGAAATCCTAAACCCAATAAAGGAACAAAGCGACTAATCAATCCTAAAGACATACTAGTAATAGCGTCGTTTAGTCGATAATTATTGTTTTTGGTAAAATATCCATATAAAAATTCGATTAATACTAATCCGAAAAATAACGGAATTGATAAGGTAATAAGTATTGAAGTATCCATATAATAAGAATTTAAATTATTTTTGAATAAAAAAGATAAATATTAATTGCGATTTAAATCAGCCAGTATCGTATTTAACTCTTGACGAATTTCATGTAATATTCGTTGATCAAGTTCAGTAGAATTATTTTGGTTATCATTTGGTGTTTCTCCATCAGAAGAACCTTTTAGCTCTTCAATGGCACCTTTAATCGTAAATTTTCGATCATAAAGTAATTCCTTTATTTGAAAAATTAAATCGATGTCTTTTTGACGATAAGTTCTTTTTCCAGCGCGATTTTTAACAGGATTTAAGGTTGGGAATTCTGATTCCCAATAACGTAAAACATAGGGTTTTAAACCAGTCAGCTTTCCTACTTCTTTAATGCTAAAATATAATTTTTCGAGTTTTATATCCATTCTCAACAATTTTATAGAAATATTTACTTAAAGTAAAACTTTAATTAAATAGGATAAAAATAGATTTATTGATTAAATGGAAGGTCGTGCGCTTCAGCAACTTCTTTGTTGGTCAACTTTCCTTGATGGGTATTAAGCGCCATCATTAAATGACTATCGGTTTCAAAATCAGATCCTAAGGCAGCTAATTTTAAAATAAACGGCGAGGTGGCAATATTCAATGCATTGGTTGCCGTAAAAGGAACAGCAGATGGTATATTCTTTACACAATAATGAATAATACCATCGACCTCATAAGTTGGTTCAGCATGCGTAGTGGCATGTGAAGTTTCAAAACACCCACCCTGATCAATAGAGACATCAGATAAAATACTTTTTTCTGGCATCAATTTTAGCATCTCTCTTGAAATAACCACAGGTGGCTTAGCGCCAGGTGTTAACACCGCACCAATAACTATGTCTATGGTTGGCAGTAGATTAGAAATATACTCTTTAGAAGATAAAGCAATATTGACAGCTGGGTAACGTTGCTTAATGGAATTGAGTAATTCTTGATTTAAATCTATAATGGTAGTATTAGCTCCTAAACCTAAACTCATTTGCATCGCATTTATTCCCACGATTCCTGCACCGATAATTAAAACATTAGCAGGATCTGCTAAGGAAGTACCTGCAATTAATTTACCCTTCCCTCCTTTGCTTTTCTTTAGTAGCTCAATACTATCTAATAAAGACAGTCTTCCAGCAATTTCTGACATAGGTTTTAACATTGGAGTTTCTTTGTTAATTATCACTGTTTCATATGCAAAAGATGAAGTTTTGCATTCCAGTAATTTTTCAGTAAGTACTTTTGAAGAGCTTAAATGAAGATAAGTAAAGAGCATTTTATTGCCAATCATTTCAACTTCTTCTAAGGAAGGCTCTTTAACTTTAATGATAAGATCAGCAATAGCAAAAACTTCAGCCGGAGTATTTAAAATACTAACCCCAAGCTCTGTATACATTTCGTTGGTATAACCGCTATCCAATCCAGCATTATTTTGTAAGAAAAGTTCATGTCCAGCTTGAATTAATTTTTTCGCAGTATCTGGATTAACTGCTACACGAAATTCTTGTGAAACAATTTCCTTAGGAATACCAATTTTCATGAGATTATGACTGAGGTTTTTCTAGAAGTAATTTTATACTAAAATTTAAACGTCCCTGTTTATCGATTTCATGAAGTTTTATCTTCACTTTATCTCCTTTTTTCAGGACATCATCTACTTTGTTGACGCGTTCCCATGCGATATGAGAAATATGCACTAAACCTTCTCTTCCAGGGGCAAATTCAACAAATGCTCCAAAATCCATTATCTTAGTGACTGTTCCATCAAATACAGTTCCTACTTTAGGATCTTCAACAATCGCTTTAATTTTAGCAATTGCATTATCTAATACATCTCTACCCGATCCTGAAACGCTGACGATGCCATCATCATCAATGTTCACATCACAGCCAGATTCCTCTTGGATAGCTTTAATATTTTTACCACCTGGACCTATTAACGCCCCAATTTTATCCTTAGGAATGCTAAAGGACTCAATTTGAGGGGCATATGGTGATAAATCGTTCGGTTTATCAATTGCCTTATTCATTTCATCTAAAATATGCAATCTACCCGTTCTAGCTTGTTCTAGAGCATTTTCAAGCACCTCCATAGAAATACCAGGTACTTTCAAATCTAATTGAATTGCGCTAATACCATCTTTAGTACCAGCTACTTTAAAATCCATGTCTCCTAAAAAGTCTTCAGTTCCTAAAATATCACTTAAAACTGCGTAATCATTTCCTTCAATGATTAATCCCATTGCAATCCCAGCTACATGTTCTTTAATAGGTACACCAGCGTTCATTAACGCTAAAGAACCACCACAAACAGAGGCCATTGAAGAAGAACCGTTGGACTCAGTAATTTCTGAGACAATTCGAACTGTATATGGAAATTCTTCTGAAGGAGGTAAAATTGGTTTTAAAGATCTTTCTGCTAAATGACCATGACCAATTTCTCTACGACCAGTGAAGCCAATTCTTCCAGTTTCCCCGACT
>Ga0255772_10002185_pt1 | contig 19217 bp, 14 predicted proteins | sample 071ome_34_FD_179970 | JGI IMG/M metagenome (GOLD analysis project Ga0255772, IMG submission 179970) | Coastal salt marsh microbial communities from the Groves Creek Marsh, Skidaway Island, Georgia - 071411BT metaG (version 2) | ecosystem: Environmental > Aquatic > Marine > Intertidal zone >...
CGCTCGAGGGCGTCTACAACCGCGGCCGCCAGTGGCGACTCGAGGTTCGCAAATCTTTTTAAGTTAGCGCGCCCGCCTGCGCGGTATGCGCAGGCGGGCTCATCGTTTTCAGGAGGCTCCGCATGGCTAGAGTTGCCCTGCCCAAACCCGAGCATGTGACCGATCCAGCGGTGGCCGAGATTTTTGCCTGGGTCACTGAAATGGAAGGCAGCGTGCCAAACCATTTCTATGTCGAGTTGAACTTCCCCGAGTTTTTTACCGCCAAGCTGGGTGCCACTAAGGTGCTATGGCAAATGGGCGAGCTCAGCATGGAAGAAATCCAGCACGTGGGGATTTTGGTGTCACAAGCCAATGGTTGCCCGTATTGCACCGCGGCCTTCTGCACCATCCTTAACTATGGCCTGGGCACCGCCGAGGACTATGTTGGCTCGCTCCTGACATCTGGGCTGGACGCTGTGGAGGGCGATCGGCTGACGGCGGTGTTGAATTATGCGCTGCAGGTAAACGGTGATCCTGCGGCCGTGAGTGACGACCAGGTACAGGCGTTGCGAGATCAGGGCCTCACAGACAAAGGGATCGTACAGTTAACTCACGTAGTCAGCGATTTCTCCTCTTACAACACGCTGAACCTCGCGCTCGATACCGACTATGACTATCGTGACTTCTGGAGAGAGCTGGCGGGCTTTGGCACGGCCTAGCGCATCGGTCTTATCCAGATCTCGGGGCAATGAATTGGACCGCCTGCTACAGTAGTGAGCCGGACTGGAGAGAAATTCACCCAAACCATGCCGCAAACTGATCCTCTAAAACACGTCGATATGGTGATCGTTGGCGCAGGATTTGCCGGTCTCTACATGATTCATCGTGCCCGTCAGGCGGGTCTCAGCGTGCGGTGTTTCGAGATCGGCAGCGGCGTTGGCGGCACCTGGTATTGGAACCGCTATCCCGGGGCCCGTGTTGACATCGAGTGCGTGGAATACTCCTACTCTTTCTCAAAAGAACTCGAACAGGAATGGGACTGGACCGAGCGCTACGCCGGCCAGGCAGAGATCGAACGCTACGCCAACCATGTTGCCGATCGCTTCGATCTGCGACGAGACATTGCGTTTAACACCCGCGTCGCTGAAACCCATTACGACGAGGCTACACAGCGGTGGGAAATCACAACCGATAACGATGAGAAGCTCTCAGCACGCTTTTGCATCATGGCCACGGGGCTCATCTCGGCGCCTATCGAGCCCCGCTTTAAGGGACTCGAGGAATTCCAAGGGGAGCAATATCTGACCAGTCGCTGGCCCGATACTGAGCCAGTGTTTGGAGGCAAGCGCGTTGCTGTGATTGGCACCGGATCCAGCGGGATTCAGGTGATCTCGGAAGTCGCAAAAACCGCGGGGGAATTATTCGTCCTGCAACGGACTCCCTCCTACCCGATCCCGCTGCGCAATCACCCGGTAGAGCCCGGGCATGCGGCCAAGATGAAAAGCCAATACGCGGAGCTACGCCAGCGCCAGTTCAACTCTTTTTCGGGTTTTACGTTGGTGCATTCCGAGCTGGCGCCACCACCATCGCAATCGGCCTTGGAAATTAGCGAAGAAGAGCGCCGGGCGGAATATGAGAACCGCTGGGCCTCGGGCGGCCTATCGCCCTACTACGCGTTTACCGACAGCCTGTTGAGCATGGAATCGAATCAGACGCTGGCAGATTTTGCGCGCGAAAAAATTCGCGAACGGGTGCAAGACCCAGACATCGCGGAGAAGCTGTGCCCGCAGTACCCTATTCTGACGCGCCGCTTATCTCCCGAGACGCATTATCTCGAAGTATTTAATCAACCTAATGCCGAGCTGGTTGATCTCAACGAGGAAGCGATCTCTCATTTCACCCCACGGGGCATTGTTGTGGGCGATCGAGAAATCGAAATCGATGCCGTGATCTTTGCGACCGGCTTTGATGTGATGACCGGGGCGATGGACCGCATTGATATCCGTGGCAAAGGTAACGAAGCGCTTAAGGACCGATGGGCAAAAGAGCTCACCAGCCATCTCGGGATGATGACCCACGGCTTCCCCAATTTGTTTTGGATCAACGGGCCTCACAGTCCCTTCTACAACCCGATTCTGCTGGCAGAATTCCAGTGCGATTTCATCTGCGAGATCATTGCCGATCTCGAAGCATCAGCACACTCAGTTCTGGAAGCTGATGCGACAGCAGAAGCTGGTTATGTGGCGTTAACCAACCACATTGGCAACAGCACGCTATATCCGCAGTCGGACAATTACTACATGGGCGACAACATTCCGGGCAAGCCGCGCAGCACCCTGTTCTGGTTTGGCGGATTCCCTTTTTATCGCAAGCAATGTCGACTCGCGCGCGAGGATTGGACTGGCTTTGCGGTAGGATAGTGCGCTGCTCACACTGAACCGTATTTTGTCCGCGGCGTATTTGGCGGCGATAGCGAAAAATTAGGCAACCATCGACCGGTAACGGGACTCGAATGAACAGAGTAAAAGACAAAGTAATTATTGTGACTGGCGCCGCCTCCGGGCTGGGGTTGGCCGACGCGCGGATGCTGACAGCGCAAGGCGCTCAAGTCGTGATGACCGATATCGACGCCGAGGCTGGGCACGCGCACGCGAATGACATTGGCGCGACCTTTTTCGCGCAGGACGTCAGTGACGAGGCTAGCTGGACAGCACTCATGGGCGCAGTCGAAGATCAATATGGACGACTGGACGGCCTGGTTAATAACGCGGGGGTAGCGCCAATCGCCTCAATCGAAGATACAACGACCGAGATGTGGAGAAAGGTGATGGGTATCCACCTCGATGCCACCTTCTGGGGCTGTCAGAGCGCGATCAAACTCATGAAAAAATCGGGCGGCGGATCTATTGTCAATATGTCTTCGACTGCGGCGCTGATTGGCTTGGGTCCGTATCTTGCCTACTCAGCGGCCAAAGGTGGCATCCGCGCAATGACCAAGTCGATCGCCATTTACTGCCGCCAGGCGGGCTTGAGTATCCGCTGCAACTCGATCCACCCGGGCTCTATCAGTACGCCGATGGTACACACCGCACTCAAGACGCTGTTGAATACCGATCTCATGGCCGAAGAGGATCCGGAAGCCACTCGCAAGGCTCTAGGCATCGGCGAGCCCGATGATGTGGCGCACATGGTGGTTTATCTGATGTCCGATGAATCCAAGCACGTCACCGGCACCGAGATGGTGATCGACAACGGCGACACCGTTATCTGAATCAGCTGAGCTGAAGGGCGATTGGAGGCTATCGCAATGCACATCACTGGCATGGTGCACATCAACATTAACTGCAGCGACTACCAACGCTCAAAAGCGTTCTACGAAATGCTCGGTTTCGAGGTGTACTGGCCGGTACCTAAGACCAACACGGAGGACGTCGCCAACGCTGTCGGCATGCCCAAGTATCAAGTGGAGGGCGCGCTCATGGCGCTAAAAGGCGCCGCGCAACCGATGGTGATTGATCTACTCGAATGGAAGTCACCGCGCGACGACTCGCCTCCCTACCCCAATCTTTACCGGCCGGGACTAGCGCGGATCGCGCTGGCGAGTGCAAACATCGACGCCGATTTTGACTTTCTGGTGTCTCAGGGCGTCGAGGTGGTGTCCGACCCTGTCAACGTTCACACTTCCGAGACGAGCTACGCCCGATTTTTTTGCTTCAAAGATCCGGACGGCACTTTCTTAGAACTGGTACAAGTTATCACCGAGGCGTGAGGCCTGTCAGAGAACCGCTTTGACCCCGTCCACCGGTCGATAACCCAATTCAGTCACTGCGTGGCTTTCTACAGGGACGGCAGCATCACGCCACAATAAAAAAAGCGGCCTCTTGGCCGCTTTTTTTATTCAGGAAAACAACGTACTCAGTCGGACTTGGCAGCCTCCGCGGCCTTGGCCGCAAACTCCGCATAGGCCGCCGCTGTCCCTTTCGCCATCTTGTCGCCATCAAAAGGAATCGACATCTCGGGCGTGAACTCCAAAACAATGCGCTCGGGTGTGTCGAGAAAGGCCACAAACAAGTCGGGATCAAGCCCCATGGTGAAGTCCCCTCCGTTGTCCCCCGCTTTGGCCATGCCCTTGGCGAGCAGCTGGTACATCCACATTTTGATCTCGGGGTCATCGTGAATCACCGTATGGCCCTTGTAGGTCACGGTCTTACCGCCGCCCATGTGAGTGCCCTTACTCGACATCACCACTGAAGAACGACCATCTCTGGCGATCGCCTTGATACGCACGCGCTCGCGCGTCGCCGTCATCCAAATCTTGCCGTCCACCGGCACATAGGCGGTGGTAACCCCAAGCGGATGCCCCGCCTTGTTTGCCCAGCAAAAGGTGCACTCTCCGGCACAGTTCACGAGCTCCTGCTCCCGCTCCGGATCGAGGCGGTACTGTTTTACATCGTCGTAATTCGTGTTCTGTTGGGTCATGCTGGTTCCTTATTTTATTTTCCGCGGTTCACCATGTGCGGCGGAACGCGCCCCATGCACGATAATGGCATGAGCGAGAGTCATTCTGCCTGCAGAAAAAACTGCTTGCAAAATTTACACCCTCATGTAATTTTCGTATACAGACGCAATAACAATAAACTGCGCACATGGTTAGAGTACGGGGCAAATACGCTTCTCCCGTTCAAGTTGAGCGGCGCGAACGCATTCTGGATGAGACACTGAAGCTGTTGGGCTCGGTGGCACCCCAAGATATCAGCATGGATCAAATTGCTGAGGCGAGCGGCGTCAGCACAAAAACCCTGTACAACCTTTTTCAGAGCCGCAACGGATTGCTACTGGCAGCGGGTGCGCGAACCCGAGAGGGCAATGAATCCTACGGAGAGGTACTGAGCGCGAGAGCGGGCATCCCGCGCATCATTGCTTTGACTCAGCGTGCGATGGATACATTTGGCGAATCACCTGCCTTTATGGAATCGGCCGTCTCTCTGGTCTTGGGCATTACCGCGGAAGAGGAAGCGGAGTATCAGCGAGTGGGTCGCACCCAAGAGTGGTTCTATGAACAACTACTGGTTGCTAAATCCGAGGGAGACCTGTTACCCACCACAGATTGCCTTCAACTCTCGCAATTGATGGCTGCCAGTCAATGGGGCTGCACACTGCTGTGGCAGAAAAAACTGATTTCACTTGAAGAGCTAAGAGAGCAAACCCTGCTCAAGCACTGTCTTGATCTGATTCCCTATTGCACAGCAGCGCAAAAACGCTCGCTAGAGGAGCTTCAATACACAATCACGTGCGGCAAGGAGTCAGAAGTATCTGCAGTCGCCAACCAGACTAGGCTCGCGGCTGTGGGATGATGACAAACCTATCAGCCACAGGGAGAGAATCTAAGATCAAACAATAAGGTTTCATGGCAACATCAAAGAAGTTCATTACAAAAAAGGGGTATTCACAATGATAAAGAAACACCACTCAGGTTTGGCCAGATCAACGCGAAGGATTGCCACTGTGGCGTGCTCTGCGGCGATAGCAGCCAGTTTCCAGAGCCTTCCCACCTTCGCCCAAAGTGGCGGCGCTCTCGAGGAAGTCATCGTAACGGCAACCCGTCGTGACGAGTCCCTTCAAGATGTTGCTGTCTCGGTTGCGGCCATCACCCGCGAGTTGGGTCAGGCGCAAGTACGCCGATTGGAGGATCTCCAAACCTTTAGCCCAAATACTTTTATCAGACGCTACCCAGGCGCGGGCAGCACCGCCTTCATTAACATTCGCGGCGTGGGAACCACTGACTACGACAAGAGCCTGGACCCACCCATTGGTGTAATTCTAGACGGCATGTTTTTGGGCACTGCCAGTGGTGTACTGATGCAGAATTTTGACATTCAACGCATCGAGATTCTGCGCGGGCCTCAGGGGACCTTGTTCGGCAAAAACACTACGGGAGGCCTGATCAACATCATCCGTGGTGATGTCACCATGGAATGGGGTGGCGACGTCAGCCTCACGGTTGACGAGTACGGGCGCGAGGACGTCAAAGCTGTCGTCAATGTGCCGCTCATCGACGACAAGCTCGGCATTAAGCTCTTTGGCGCGCAAATCAAGAACGATGGGTGGGTCTATAACAGAACTCTCGAGAGAGACGTTGGTGAAGACGACATCTTGAATTACGGCTTTGCCATGAAATGGAAACCCACTGAAGACTTCGACATAAAGTGGCACTACGAAAAAATGAAGGACAAGAGTGACCAGGGTGCGTACGTGAACACCAACGACGCGACCGACCTCACCTGCGCCGTCTATAGACAGTGTTACAGCAACACCGCAGATGATGAGACCCATAACTCATCAGACGGCACGAACTTCAGCAACAACGACTACGACACCAACATTATCACTGCCAATTGGCAAGTCACCGATGGCTTGTTAATGACATACATTGGTGGCTTCCGCGAGCAGGACGAGCAAAATATGCAGGACTTTGACGGCTCACCTGCGCCAATGCTCCGAATGAACTTTTATAACGACTGGGAGCAAACCTCTCACGAATTGAGAATAATGAGCACGACTGACAGCCCCTTCCAATTCCAGGCTGGCATTTATTCTTTTGACGTGGACTACGTGCAGCGTTGGGACGTTTTCGATCTGCACGCCACACTCGGCTTGATTGGTGCTCTGGGCCCGGGTGTTACGCTTCCTTTCACTACTTCCAGTAGCAATGGACAGGAGCAGGAAACTTCATCCATCGCAGGCTTTATCTCAATGGATTACGCATTTAATGATGCCTGGACATTGACGGTAGGGGGCCGGTATACCCGAGAAGAGAAAGACTTTGTTGGTGGCAATGGCGGCGTCTTCTACGATCCCTCCAAAGGCGATCCCATCCCCCCCCTGCTTGATCCAAAAGCCTACAGTGATGAGTGGTCAGAGTTCACTCCGAGCGCCTCACTTCGCTGGCAGATCAACGATAACATGATGGCATGGGCGTCTTATGCAGAAGGCTTCAAGAGCGGTGGCTTCTTCGGACGTCAGGCGAACTTCGATTGCTGCGATCCAACGTTTGAGCCAGAGTTTGTAAAGAACTACGAGTTGGGGCTGAAGACGTCTTTGCTGGACGGCAGGCTGACATTCAACCCGACCGTTTTCTTCAGTGACTACGAAGACAAGCAGGAGTCGATTTTGATTCCAATCAATCTGTCAAATGTGGCGACCGTTGTCCGAAACGCTTCCACCCAAGAAATCTTTGGAGTGGAACTCGAGATGAGCTTCCAGATCACTGAAAACTGGTTCCTCCGCGCCAACTACGGTTATATCGATGCTGAATACGACGAGTACCTGGCCGATATCACTGGAGATCAAATCGTCACAGACAACTCTGATCTTATTCCCCGGAACGTACCCGAAAACACTTTCGGAGTCAGTACCACCTACACGGCTAGTGTCGGTCCAGGCACACTGCAAAGCTCACTCTCATTCCGCTACCGTGATGAGGTAGAGCTTGAGCCCAGCAATGACCCGATTGGCCATATGGACAGCATCGAGTCACTGGACGGCCAGATCAGCTACCTGTGGAGCGACAACCGTTACCGTTTGACGGTCTACGGGAAGAATCTCACTGACGAGCAGGAGCTCGCTCAAGGAACGATTCACCCGCTGATCACCCGCGGCTGGTGGACGCCACCGCGCACCATCGGTGCTGAATTCGCTATTTCTTTCTGAGCGACTCAAAAAAGAATCAGGGGGCCTAGGCCCCTTTTTTTGTCTCAGTCTTACCCACTTCACCAGTTGCCTTGTGCTTCACCCCAGTGAATCTTCTTAGTCGTTAAGATCACCATTGACTGAGGAGGCCAAAACTGTGGCTCAGCTACTGCTAAGATCCGTAGTGGAAGCGCACGCAGTCGGAGCGTCATGCTATGAATAAAATTTCACGGCGAGATTTTATCAACGGCACCTCGGTAGGAGTCGGCGTGGCGGCGGCAATGCCGCTCTTTGGTGCCAAAACCCACACACCCGAGTATTACCCCCCCGCGCTAACGGGGCTGCGCGGTAGCCATCCCGGCGCCAATACTCACGCACATAACCTCGCTTGGCAGTCTTCCTTTGATCTGAGTTCAGTCCGAAGCACTAATGAAGCCTACGACCTCGTCATTGTCGGTGCAGGCCTCAGTGGCTTGGCCAGCGCTTACTTTTATAGGCAGCGCTTTGGACCAGAAAGTAAAATTCTGATTCTCGATAACCACGACGACTTTGGCGGCCATGCCAAGCGCAACGAGCACACCATAGACGGCCAGAGGCTCATTTCTTATGGCGGCTCACAAACGTTGGTGGAGCCGAGGTCAGCCAGCGTAGTCATGCAAACGTTATTCAGCGACGTGGGAATCGACCTAAAACGCTTTGATACCGCCTTTGATCAGGGCTTTTACAAGCGCCACGGGCTCGGCGCTACGACTTACTTTAATACGGGGCACTTCGGCCGCAACGCGCTCGTGCGGCATCCGTTTTGCAATTACTACAATTACCTCGAGGGTTTGCCTGGCGCTGCCGTATCCGATGAAGAAGCAGTGGCGCAAACACCGCTGAGTGATCGCGGTAAGCAGCAACTACTGAGCGTCCTCAAGGGGGGTTTGCATACGCTTAACCTCGAAGACAGGGCTCTCGAGCGCTACGTTGAAACCACCAATTACTTTGACTATCTTAAACAGACTTTAGGGGTAGATGACCCTCAGGTACTGCGGATGGCGCGCCACTCAGGCATCGACTGGTCCAGCGCGGGCGCCGAATTGCTAACCATCGCGGAAGCCAAGGAGTGTGGTGCGCTGGGCTTTGCGCCGGTGCCGGTTTACGACCTGGACAACCCTTATATACACCACTTCCCCGACGGCAACGCGGGCGTGGCGCGAGCCCTGGTGCGCCACCTGATCCCCAGTGTCGCACCCGGCAATAACGCCGAGGCTCTGGTTAATATGCGCTTCAGCTATCAGCAGCTAGACCAGCGGGCTCACAGTGCGCGTATCAGACTCAACAGTACGGTCGTTAACGTACAGCATCAGCAAGGTACCGACCATCGCGATAGCGTCGCCGTGAGCTATGTTCACAATGACACCCTACATGGCGTGTCCGCAAAACATGTGGTCATGGCCTGCTACAACATGATGATCCCCCACATTGTCTCGGATTTGCCCAAAGCTCAGGCTGATGCGCTCCGTGAACAAATGAAAAGCCCGCTGATTTACACCACCGTAGGCCTCCGGCACTGGCGGTCACTACAAGCACAGGGGCTAGGTCTTGCGATGTGCCCGGGCAACATGCATCAGACGGCGTTCATCGATTTCCCGGTGAGTCTTGGTGGCTATCAGTTCACTCAATCACCCGACGATCCCTGCGTGATTCAAATGATCAGTTGCCCGTACAGCGACGAGGTGGGCAAGCCGCGTGCCGAGCAATATCGGGAGGCGCGTTACCGGATGTTGGGCCGACAATTCTCCGACTACGAAACTGAAATCCGCGAGCACCTGAGCGGCATGCTTTCGTCAGACTACTTTGATTTTGATCGAGACGTTGCCAGTATCACGGTGAATCGTTGGGCGCACGGCTATACCGTCGCAGGACCAGGCAATTCGGTCGAGATTGGCAGAGCGCCCCATGGCCGCATCACCATTGCCAATTCTGACTCGGCACCCGCCGCGGATGCGATTGCAGCGATGGAAATGGGGCACCGAGCAGTGGGCGAGCTACCTGCGTAACAAAGGTACTCACCGCCCTTCAACACCCGCCCGCAATCTCTGACACCCGCTAGGACGGCGCTCAAACGCAGGGGAGCTCTCTAACCTACCGCAGCTGTAGTAGCACCTCTGGACATTCACCACGCCATACTTAGCAGTCCCATACCTTGCGCGCGTTATCGCATTAAGGATGGTCGTCGCGATTAGGCTGTTCCATGTTGGCGGCTGCCAAGACCAACAAGCCAGCCAAAATACCGAGGTTCTTCACAAAATTCTGTGTTTCACGCTCGGGGTTAACGCCTTCGTAAACGTTCCAGAAATCGTGCAGGTTCACATTGATCAGCAAGATCATCACAACGAATCCCAGAGCACACACCACTACCTGCCTGTTCAAGATCAGGCACAAACCACCGGCTATCTGAAACAAGCCCGAGAGGACAAGCAAGGGAGGCACCATCGACATTTCATGGGTTTCCATCAGCGTAACGTGGCGCTCCCATGCTGCGAACTTGGCAATCCCGGGGAGTAAAAAGTAAAGTCCGAGAAGGATACGGCCCACCGCCATCAAAGCATTTTGCATCGGTAATCGCTCCTTTAGCTTTATCTATGGACCGGTGTCAGTTGATTCGCTAAATCCAAAAGCGCCGGGCCATTTGTCGGAGGCGGCCAGGTAGCGCGGCCATGGAACAAAGCTATTTAACACCCTGTCTTCACCCCTTTTGCGTAATTTATGAGGCAACGAGAGGCCCCGTGGTTAGGGGCTCGAAGGAGGAATCTCGCCCAAACCGTCTTTCGGTGCAAACCATCGATGCTTCAGATCCGTCAGCCGATGCCTCAAGACGGTAGGGAGCGCCAGCAAGGCGGGTGTGGCAACGAGCGTTAGTACTGTGGCAAATGACAGCCCAAAAACAATCGCCTGAGACAGGGGCGCCCAAAACATCGCCATTTCTCCCTCTGCGGTAATGGAACGTCCCGCCAGATCGATGGAAAACCCCGCCGCCAGCGGCAACAAGCCACAGACAGTCGTTACCGTGGTGAGAAGCACCGGCCGTAATCGTTGCGCCGTTGCTCTGACAATGACATGACGAATATCCATGTGGGGATGCTCGCGCCGCACATGGTTAAAGGTGTCGATCAATATAATATTGTTGTTAACGACAATCCCTGCGAGAGCGACGACACCGACGCCGGTAAGCAGCGCACTAAATGGGCTGCTCAGCAGTAGCAGGCCCAGCAGTACGCCCGCAGTCGACATCACCACCGCTAGAAGAATGAGGGTGCTCTGATAAAAATTGTTGAACTGCGTCACCAGCAAAATAAACATAATTGCCAGCGCCAGTAAAAAGGCCGCAGACACGAAGGCCATGGAATCTGCCTGCTCCTCGTTGGCACCGCGGAATCGAATTTCCATGGCGCGATCGAAGGACTGACTGGCTAACCATGCTTCTATCTGCATCACCATGCTATCTGCCATGGCGCCTTCGCGAACATTTGCCCTGATAAGCTCCACCGGCCGGCCGTCGATACGCTTTAGTGAATCAACCCCCGGGGCCGGACGCATTTGCACGAAATTGCTCAGAGGCACCATGCCCTGTTCCGTGCTGATGCGAAGTTCATCCATCGCCGTAATGCCGCGCTCAGCCTTGGGAAACCGCACCCTGATGTCTACCGAATCCTCGGCATCGTCCGGCCGGTATTCCCCCACCTTGACCCCGTTGGTGACCAGTTGCACCACCAGACCTGCCGAAGACACATCCACGCCATAAAGTGCTGCCTGCTGCCGATCTACTTCTATCCGCCACTCGATGGACGGCAGCGCCGCCGAGTCATCAATGTCGACAAGCTCGGGTAAGGTATCCAGATACGCCCTGACACGTGCCATAGCGGGTTCGAGCAAATCGCGCTGCTGGGATGAAAATTCAATTTGAATGGGCTTGCCCACCGGCGGCCCCTTCTCAAGCGGCTGCACTTCGACCTTAATGCCCGCCAAAGATTCGGTGCGGTCGCGAATCATGCTCATGATCGCCTTTCCGCCAAGCTCCCTGTCAGCCTCTGCCACCAACTCGATAAAAATAGAACCGATTCGATCCGAGCTGACCCCCATAAAACCGGTGTTACCGCCACTGGCTCCGGGCAACAAACTCTGGGTGTTTACAAAACGGATGCCCGGTATCTGGAGTATTTCAGACTCAACTTCGAGCACGAGATCATTCACTTCATTCGCCGAAAAGTTGCCACGGCCCAATACAGAAACCTGAATAAACTGAGGATCGGCATCGGAGAAAAAGATGGTGCCAATTCCATATTTGCCGTAGGCCCAAAATACGCTCATCAATAAACCGAATACGATTCCCATAGTGAGGATTGGCCGATGGCAAACCTCGGTCATGAAACGCGCAAACCGCCCGGTGAGCGTATTCAACTGGGTGGGGTCACCATCTTCCAAGATACGTTGGGCATCCAGCGCCTCAGCTGTATGCATTGAGGGCTTGCCGAATAATGTGCCCAGTACCGGACCAAACAAGAGCGCGTAAAACAGCGAGCCGATCAATACGGTAAATACGGTAATGGGGAGGTATCCCATAAACTGGCCCGATACCCCCGGCCAAAACAGCATGGGTAAAAACGCGGCAAGCGTGGTGGCGGTGGAGGCAGTCACCGGCCAAAACATACGTTGCACTGCGGCAGTGTAAGCGCGTTTGTGGTCCATGCCTTCGCTCATCAAGCGATTGGCGTACTCAGTGACCACGATGCCGCCATCGATCAGCATGCCCAGCGCCAGCAACATGCCGAACATCACCATAAAGTTAAAGGTATAACCGAGCAAATAGATGATGGTGACCGAGAACAACAGCGAAAATGGAATGCCCAGGCCAACGACCAGGCCGCTCCTAAATCCCATGGAAGCCACCACGAGAATCATCACCAGCGCCAGAGCGGTGAGAATATTGCCCTCCAGCTCTCTCACTTGCAGCGCGGCAAACTCGGCCTGATTCTGAGAGGGAACGATCCGGATCCCCTGCGGAATTGATGAGGACGTCTCCTCCACTACCTGCAGCACTTGCTCCACAGCATCGATCACATTGGCATCGGCGCGTTTGGTTACGCCGATCGAAATCGCTTCCTGCCCGTTGTAGCGCGCGTAGCTGGTGCGGTCTTTAAAGGTGCGATTCACCCGGGCGACATCCCTCAGGGTAACGACACCCTCATTGGTACTGCGCACGGGCAACTCCAATACCTCCTCTGCCCGCTCGACCACCGCCGGCACTTTGACCGCAAAGCGTCCGCTGTCCAGATCCACGGTGCCCGCGGGAATCAGTCGATTGTTGCGCTGCAAAACAACGACCAATTCTTCAACCGAGATGCGGTAGGTGTTCAAAGCATCAGGGTCGATAATGACCTCTAGCACTTCATCCCGATGCCCCTGCAGTTCGGCGCTGAGAACCGCGGGAATTGTCTCTATTTGCTGGCTCAACCTCAGCGCCGCGCGGTAGAGGACTTGCTCACTGACTCCTTCGCTGATGAGATTGACCTGTAGCATAGGAAAATCGTCTGCCGTCATCTCCTCAACAAACGGCTCCTCGGCGGTGTCAGGCATCTCTGCTTTGGCAGAGTCAACGGCCTCTCGCACATCACTCAGCGCCTTATCGAGATCCTGCGAGACATCAAACTCAATAAAAAAACTCGCCATGCCTTCAGAGGCAGTAGATCTCAGCTCAACGATACCCTCGAGCTTGCGTAGCTCGATTTCCATGGGCTGAACCAGCAGCCGCTCCGCATCCTCTGGAGAGATCCCATCAAGGTTCACACCGACATAGAACAGCGGGAGATCGACGTGAGGATCGTTGGCAATAGGCAGCGCCGATCTGGCCGCCAGCCCCACCAGCACCATGAGCACCAGCAGTGACAGGGTGGTGCGGGTACGGCCAATAATATTGGCGATGATCATCGTGTCACGACCTGATCACCTGCACTGTCGACATAGACGGGGTCGACCATGGTTCCGACCGTCACATACTCCTGTCCAACCGTGATAAGCGCAGCGCTATCCGGCAGTCCCGATACCCACATGCCGTCAGGGCCATCTTCAATAATCTCTACAGCGCTGAAAACCACGCGGTTGCTTTGGTCTATGCGCCTAACGCCCATGTCACCCTGCTCATTTAAGGTGAGCAGAGAAGGCGTAATGTAGTGGGCACGGATTTGATCCAACATTACCCGCAGCGAGACAGTCAAACCTGACCTCAGCCCATAGTCTCGATTATCCACGGTGATCTCAACGGCGTAGGTTCGCGTGACAGGGTCGCTTTGATTACCAATAAAAGACAGCTCTCCCTCCAAGGGCCTACCCATCCGGGTACTACCATTGACCGTGCTCCCCAAACGAAGATGCTCTACCTGCTCCTCGGTAACCTGTGCAGTGACTAACATGGGGTCGAGGTCGATGAGTGTGGCGCAGGGCTCGCCTGGCATCGCGTAATCGCCCTCGTCGAAATACAAATCTTCAACCACACCGTCAAACGGCGCCGTGATTCGCGTTCTCGCGAGATTGAGGTGCTGTCGTTGCAGATGCGCCTCGGCCGCTTCCTGCCTGGCATCGGATGCCGCAATCGCGACGTCTGACAGCAAGCCCTTTGCGGCCAGCTTCAAGCTCCCCTCGTGCTCAATCTGCGCCTTGTCCAGCGCGGCCTGCGCTTCTTCTACGGCCATTTCGCGGTCGTCGACAGCGATTTCACACAGCAGCTGTCCCTCGCGCACCTGTTCTCCTCGCTCAACGGCACGCCCCACCACTTTCCCCGAGATCTCCGCAGTGACGTTAACAATCCGCTTGGCTTCGGTTCGGCCTCTCAAAACCACGCTTTGATTGCGGGGCTCGGCATTTTTAAGCTCGACCCGGACGCGGGTAAGCGCAACGTCGGAGGCCTCCGCATTTACCGTCGGTTGACCTGAGCGCATCGCAGTAACAGGCTCCACCCCGACAGGACGCTCCACAAAGAGGCCTGACCCCAACCACAACAACAACAAGGCCGCGACAATCGAGGCCGAAGTAACATTTTTTGACATCAAGTAAGACCCCAAGGGTGGGTGTGCAACGCACCTGACAGACAGACATCACTCCCCGGTGATGTCAAAAATACGGCGCGAATGTTAGTGGTTGTTGTTACGCAGGGAAAGGGAAATCAGACCCATTTGTTACGATTATTCACACTCCGTCTCCGTCTGGAGCCCAACTGCGCCCCCCTCTGTCGACGCCCATACTGGAGCACCCCCCGAAGCTACGCCCCCTGCTCGCGTTAATGTATGGTAGTGATGAAAAGGCAATGAGCGGCCGCTGCGCCGAATACGTGGGTTTCGACGATGGCACAAATACAAGCAGGCGCACCCTCCTCCAACTTTTTTCTGGACGGCAACTTCAGCCCCGTGGCCGAGGAGCGCGAGGCCAAGGATATGGAGGTGATCGGCACGATCCCCTCGGATTTGCAAGGGCACTTCTTGCGCGTGGGCCCCAATCCAGTCCACGTTTTCAGCGAGGCGGCCTACCACACCTTCGACGGCGACGGCATGATTCATGCGATTGAATTTCATGAGGGCGAAGCTCGCTACCGCAATCGCTTTATCGAGAACGAAGGATTCAAACTGGAACGGGCCCATGGCGACTGGCTTTACAAAGGGATGAACTCCCTGATGGACCCCACACCTGCACCCATGCCCGAGGGGGCGCCCAGTAGCAAGAATCTGGCGAATACGGCGTTCGCGTATCACAACGACACGCTGTACGCGCTCCATGAACCCTCGCAGCCCACGGTGATTACGTTGCCCGGCCTCGAGACCGAGGGCCCTACAGACTTTAACGGCAAGCTGACGCACCCCTTCACAGCCCACCCCAAGATCGACAAACACAGCGGCGAAATGATGGCTTACGGTTACTCTTTTCAGGCCCCTTTTGTCACCTATTCCGTGATCGATAAAGCAGGCGACCTGATACACAGCACGCCCATCACCCTGCCGCGATCAATTTTTATGCATGATTTTGCGGCTACCCAACGGTATTCGCTGTTCCTCGACTTTCCCATCACGCTGGATGTGGGCCGCGCCATAGCGGGCGGTCCTGCAGTGGACTTTGAGCCCCAATACGGCGCCAGAATCGGGGTAATGCCCCGCTATGGCTCTGATGCGGACGTGCAGTGGTTTGACGTAGAAACAGGTGTTGTGATCCACACCGCCAACGCCTGGGATGAGGGCGATGAAGTGGTGCTGCAAGCATCACGATCCAACACCGCCGACATCGCAGGTGCCGGCACCTCCGAGGGCAACAACCTGCAAGAGAATCAAGGTCGGCTGCATGAGTGGCGCATCAACCTCAAAACCGGTCGCGTCACCGAGCGCTCACTGAGCTCGACACCCTGCGACTTTACTCGCGTGAACGACGACTACGCCTGCCATAAAACACGCTATGTTTACGCCGGCATCTTTAACACCGAGCGGGCCTTCACTTTTGATGGCATTTTGAAGTACGACAATGACACTGGTGTCACCGCCGAGTTTCACTACGGCCCACACTGCCATGGCGGAGAGGCGGTGTTCGCGCCAAGGGTGGGCTCGTCTTCAGAAGATGATGGATACCTCGTGTGCTTCATCCACGACGAGGCCGAGAATCAAAGCGAGTGCCTGATTATTGACGCAAAGCATATCGAGGCGGGCCCAATAGCGACGATTCTCATGCCCTTCAGGGTGCCCTACGGCTTTCACGCGGGCTGGGTTGGCACTGCTTAGACGGTCGCGGTAAAGCGGCCAGCGCTGATCACTGTCGGCCCATTTTCGGGTATTCAACCGGTACCGGACACTATTTTTCGGGTAAGGCAGTCCACTCATCCCAGGCGATGAGCCTGCCCGGATAGGCGGGGCGCTCAAATGGCCACTCCGCTTCCAGCCATGCTCGCACCGCCAGAAACAGCTCCCGATCTAATCCTGCGGCTAGCTCGCTCTCCCGCACCCACAAGAAAATCTCGGCGTCATAGGCGGCCTTGAGTGTGGGGTAGAGATAGACACAACCCAGCACACGAGATTCATCGGGGCTGACTACGGTGTAGGCAAAAGAACTCCGGTTCTGAAACTCCTTTTCGTGCCAACCGAGATCAATCAAATTCTGTCTGAGGGTGAGCCCCTTTGGCCAATCACTGTCTGGCCACACTTGGCTCACATGTGCGGCGCTTGAGGTGACGGCTTCAAAGTCTTTTTCGACGTCGTCGATCGACAGCATGCGAAGCGTAAATGCCTCGGCCACAAGCCCAGTGGGGACGGAGAATTCCGGCGGCACGAATTGAGGTTTTGATCTGGAGCCCATGGTGTAGTCCGCTTAAAAGCCGCATCCGCTGAGGTGCGATTACATCGGCCAAATAGAGCCCATTAAATCGAGGCGAGTCCTGTCAATGCCCGGCTGACTCACGGGCGCAGGCCCCAGGACTTGCGTGGCCATGTGGCTGGGATCAAAGGGTGGCCATGTCGGCACACCTTCCCCGTTGGGATCGCCCGTTTTGGCAAAGTTCGTCCAATAACGGCCCATATGCCGGGAAGCCCGGCGATCATCCTCAGTCCAATCAAGACCGACCTTGTCTGTAGTGCCAAACACCAACGCAAGATCCCCCGAGTGATAGGCGCCACCACTGCGACGCCCCCCCGGCAACTGTAAATCCGGGTTGTCGGGCATATAAATATGAAAAGCCGGGGGCACATGATCTACGTAATAAAAATAGGTGGGCTGCCCGAGCTTTGCTTGGTACTCAGCCCAGCGACGCATACCGAACGCCATGACCCAGTCGGTGGTGATCGCAAATTGAATATCCCCGGGCGTCGCGTCAGGCGTGGTGTAAGCAGCGACTAGATCCGGTCCGCGAGCTCCCGCCACTCTGCTGGCAAAGGCGTTGAGCTCAGGGGTAGTCAGGTTGTCGTACTTCGGCAACAGCTCAATGCCCTCATCTGCCATATAGCCCAGTAACAATGGGACAGGGGCTTGCCGACCGGTCGCGAAGACCTGCTGTGGCGGCTCGGGAAGGACCCAGCCATCGAGGGTAATGCGGCTCTGGTCCTCCCAACCTGTCGCCAACGCCGCGCCGAGCACTGCTTCGGCGTCTGCGCGCCGCAGGGTAGCGAGATCATCGCTGTCGAGAGCGCTCACCAGTGCTGAACCGCGAGCAAATCCCCGTGGGTCCGGATTCGACGAAGGGTTCAGCGGGGAACGGTGGGCGCAGCCCGCTGACTGCCCAATCGCTTTGTCAAAAAGGCCGCGCGCCAGCGGCGACGCCATCAAGGCGCAGACACTTTGCGATCCCGCGGATTGTCCGAAGATCGTTACATTGTCAGGGTCGCCCCCAAACGCATGCGCGTTCGCCTTAACCCACTCGAGCGCGGCGATTTTATCCAGCAGGCCATAGTTACCCGCGCTACCGTGAGGAGACTCCGCGGCCAACCACGGATGCGCCAAAAACCCGAAGGGACCCAAACGATAATTAATGGTAATCAGTACCACCCCATGGGATGCCAGGGACGTGCCGTCAAAAATAAGCGAATGACCTTGACCGCTCGTGTGAGACCCCCCGTGAAACCAGACCATAACGGGCAGATCGGCACTATCGCGTGGCGTCCAGACATTGAGATAAAGGCAGTCCTCGGATACCTCAAAATCCTCGCGCCGCCATACAAAGCTCGAAACATGGCGTTGCTGGTAACAGCTGGCGGCAAAGCGATTCGCCTCCCGGCTTTGCTGCCAGGCCTGAGGCGGCTGTGGGGGTTGCCAGCGCAATTCACCCACGGGCGGGGCGGCGTAAGGCACCCCTCGATACACTGTGATACCCGGGTCAAAAGGCGAGGCGATGCCACGAATTTGCCCATAGGTGGTCTGGGCCTGCAAGGCGAATCCTGGCTCCTCGCGCCCCGTGTCGCAGCCTAAAAGCACTGCGAGCGTCAGCAATATCGTGTTGGCAGTAACGACCCTTTTAAGCCATCGAAGCTGTGTGTTCATTTGCGACGAAGCACCTCGATTTGTTCGGTAGCGCGCCAGATTTCCAAGACGCAAGTGGCGGGGTGTTGAGCGCTATTCACCAGAGCGCGGCTTCTTGATTCCACGCGAACAGGTTTATCCCTCTCGATGATTTAAGCGCCTAAAAACCCAATCACTTCGATCTTCTTACTGGTTTGCCAGTCTTAATCGGGGCTTTGTATCACGAATGACCTGACGCGCGTATTCACTGATAGCGAGAATCTCCTCATCGTTCAGATCTTTGAACTGCGGCATTCCATTGGGTAATAAGACGCCATCATGGAGAATGGCCTTCATCGTGTCTAAATCGAGGATTGCAGCAGATTCGCGCAGGTCAGGTGCATTAGAACCACTGTTACTGAGCAAGCCACCATGACAAACCGCACAGCTTGAGTTGTGGTAAATCTCCATGCCCTTGAGGGCGAGTGATTCATTAATTGGCGCCGTGCCGGTATCGACCGGGTTCAACTCGCCGCTGCGTGTTTCGA
>Ga0255772_10002186_pt1 | contig 19217 bp, 10 predicted proteins | sample 071ome_34_FD_179970 | JGI IMG/M metagenome (GOLD analysis project Ga0255772, IMG submission 179970) | Coastal salt marsh microbial communities from the Groves Creek Marsh, Skidaway Island, Georgia - 071411BT metaG (version 2) | ecosystem: Environmental > Aquatic > Marine > Intertidal zone >...
TACAGATCCTATTGCTAAACAATTAAAGTTACCAGTCTTGCCAGCATCATTAGAAATTGGTGGCGGAGGAACTATTGAAGAACCATCTGATGATATAATGGGTGCTATTGGTGGCGGAATAGGTGGGTTTGGTCAAAATGTTTTAGATACATTTTCTAAATTGTTTAGTGGGAAAGGGGGACTTTCTCCTGGCGCTGCTGGTGGTTTCCAAGGTGCTACATTATCTGGTTCTGCTGCTCAATTGATTGGCAATGATACCGAGTTCTTAGCAGAAGTTACTAGAGTTTGTAGAAAATTTGGCATTAAAGAGGGTGATTTACTAGGACTGATGGCATCTGAATCTGGATTCAACCCAGCATCAGACAACGGTACACACGTTGGATTGATTCAGTTCAGTAGAGATAGTGCTAGAGCAGTTGGTACAACTCAGGCAGCACTCAAAGGAATGACTAGAGCTCAGCAGATGACATATGTTGAGAAGTATTTTGATCACTGGAAAAGTGCTGGATACTTCCCTGATAATCCCACTGCTGGTCAATTGTATAGTGTTGTATTTGCTCCTGCTTATGCTAACAAACAAGATCATGAAGCATTATACAGTGCTGGATCTGCTGCTTATAATAGTAACCGCCCTTTAGATACTAATAACGATGGTCAGATTACTATGGCAGAAATGGGACAACGTATCCAACGAAAGAAACAAGAGTTTGGTATAACTGATAGTGGAGTTTCTACCCCCACCGCTACTCCACCAGGCGCTCCACCTGCTGCTCCTTCTCTACCGACGACCCCACCTATCACACCACGAGCTCAACAACCTAATACTGGAAGCACGGGAGTTTCTTTATTGCCGCTGTTAAATCCTGCCCCAGCAGCACCACAACCACCGCCAGCGCCATTTACATTGGGTAGTCCATTTATGACACTGCCAGGAACTTCTCTTACACAACTTCAGATGTTGAGATTAGCACAATAAATATAGACAGGTAGGTATCTTCAATGGCAGCCAGCTTATCAACAGCACAAGACGCCCGTGGCGATCTTAATATAGGAGCATTAATTGCTGGTAAGGTCAAGAATTCTCTTGCAATGTCTGCTGAAGAAAGAAAAGCACGTGAAAAAGAAATTGAATTATTAAAAGAGAAAGATGCTAGTGGTAAAGCAACTCAAGAAGATATAGTTAGGTTAGGACAACTAGAAGCACAGGATGCAGAAAGAAAACAACCAGGACTGAAGGGAATTAAAAATTCTTTCTTTACCAAGGCGATGATGTCTGAGTTTGGTGGAGATAGATTACGTAGAACAAAAGGAACTTTCTCTAAAAATCCAGACGACACACAGGATCCGTCACTCACAAAAGAACAAAGATTTTCTGCTCTACTAGATAAAGCAGCACGTCCAGCATCAGCACCAGCAGCACCAGCAGCGCCAGTTGCTAGTGATGATCTAGGTCCCATGGATTATGGGGATGGTAATGCTCAAACACCAACTCCACAGCAAGGATCTTTAGAAAAATTATTGGAGATTATTAAATCTCAGTACAATACTCTTTCCTCTAGAGTTAACGCTATTGGTAGTGAAGAACAAAAGAATGTAGAGGAAAAAGGTAAAACGAATTTAGAATTGTCTAGGATAAACAGCGTCCTAGAAAGTTTTAAACAATACTTTAATAAAGATAACGAATTAAAAGAAACTGAAAATCAAATTGAAAAAGAAAAGGTTGAGATTGAATTAGATAAAGAGCAAGATGCTAAGGTAGCATCAGAACAATCTTCTTTGGCGGGACAAGTTGATGTTGCTAGAGAGGGAGATACAGAAACATTAGAAGAGCAGGATAAGGAGAAGGGTGGAAAAGGTGGTGGAATCCTAGGCACTTTAATGAAAGGTGTTGGTGGATTATTTAGAATGTTTGGACCTAAGAAGGGTGGAGGACCAGGAAAAGGAGCAACTCAATATACTAAACCAATCGGTCCACAACCGATGAACTCTCCTTCTCCGTGGGCAGCGAAGGGTGCTGGTGATCGTGGAGGTATGTTCGGAGGTGGTGGGTTTACTCCTAGGATGCCATCAGCACCAACAACTCCAACTCCATTAAATAAAGGTGGCGTTGTACCTCCTAATGATACTAGTGAGAAACCCACAAAGATGGCAGCGGGTTCTTTCATAACAGATAGACCTACTCGAACTAAATTAAGCCCTGGATCTAGCGTCATCCCACTTAATAGAAACAACTCTTTGGGCAAGATGTTCCAGAAAGCAGGTGAAGGGATGCCTGGTTCTAAAGAAGCAGACCCAATGACAAAAGTTATGCAACTACCAACACAAGTTGGTGGTGGTTTACTATTGACAGCACTCAATAATGTGATGGATAAATTGGGTGGTCTTGGTAGCATGTTAAAGGGACCAATCAAACAGATTGCTGCTCCTGTTGCTGGTATGTTTGGACTTCCAGCAACAGTTCTTGGTGGATTATTTGGAGCTCCAGCACAGGCTGCTACAATAGATCCGATGCAGAATGGCATGGATAATGGTGGATTCCTTGAGAAACTAAAAGGAATGTTTAAGAATAAGAGCACTGGTCCTGGTACTACTCCCCCTGGTGCTGGTGGTGCTGATCTTGGTGCCAGCATGAGAGCAGGAGAAACTATTCAGGCACAAGATCCTAATGGTCCTGGGGGATTTATTCAAGGTGGTTCTGGTTTAGGTAGTGAAGGTGGACAGAATACTAATAGGGGATATGCCACACACTATCATTTAACTCCTCCATCTAATGATCCTGCTGGATGGGCAGACTCTAGAGCAGTAGCCAAGACAGCAGCAACAATGATGTTGAATAGAGGATCAAAAATCTGGTTTGGTAACATAAACCAGTGGGCGACTCCTGATAATCTTGATGCTCAAATTGCTGCTGAACAGCAAGCACACACCCAACCTGGAAGAACTCAGGGTGGTATTGATATGCAAGAACAGTCTCCTGACGGCAACATGAGACTGAAGTTTCCACTTAAAGTTACTAACGTCACTCAAGATATTAATGGTGGTAGTGGAAGAACAGCACGTATTATTGGCACCAACGTCAGACTTGCCCATGGTGCTGCTGGATCTGCTAACTCAATAGAAAGTTCTACTGCTCCCCAAGTTGCTACTCAACAACAACCAGTTGCTCTACCTGGGGCATCAAATCCAAGTACTCAAACTCCTAGTAGATCAACAACAGGTCTAACAGTGACGCCAGAGATGAGAGCAGCAGCACCTGATTTAAGTGCTGTGTTATTAGCACAACAACAAAGACAACAGGCACAACAAAAACAACAGGTAAAACCAACAGGATTAAGTCTTTCTGTTGGTACTACTGATCCTACTGGTATAGATACATCGTTCTGGTTTAGACCCTAATGGCAAACAAAAATATAAAGTCAGTTGAAATAAAAACCTGTTACATCTATGATGTAGATGGAGGACAGTATAATTTGACTTCTGCTGTTACTGGTTTCGCGTACTACGAAGGAATTTTTAAACCATTTGTCAGTGGTGTAATGAACGTTGCTGACTCGGGAAATAACTTTATTTCTACCTTGCCTATTCAGGGTGGAGAAAGAGTAGTTATTACAATCTTAGACGTAGAAGAAAATGAATATGTATATGATTTACATGTCTGGAAAGTATACAACAGAACATTTAGTAAAGGATTACAGACATATAACCTAGCACTCATCTCTAAAGAAGCACTATACAATGAAGGTGTACGATTAAATAAAAAACTTAGTGGAACACCAGATGCTATTGTCAAAAAAATATTAATGGAATACTTGAAGACAGAGAAAGAAATTCTTACAGAAACTTCTAAGTACCAACTTAACTTTTATCCTAACGGAAAAAAAGCACATAGTATTATCCAATCTATTTCACAGAAAGCACTGCCTAATACATCTAGCAAGAGTGCTACCAGTGTAGCAAAGACAACGACTGGTGGACAATCAGATGTGTCTGGAGATACAAAAACATCATCTGGTACAGCAGGTTATCTTTTCTTTGAAAATAGAGATGGATTTAATTTTAAGTCAATTGACTACTATTATAGCACTGGCAGTGATAACTTTAAGGGTGATACTGAAGTTGCTACCTACACAGTTCAACCAAACAACGACAACCCAAATCGCTATACAATTGAGGAGTATGGATTTACTAATGAGATTGATTTAATTGATCAAATGAGGAGTGGTACGTTTGCTTCTCACTTAGTAGCATACAATTTTTCAACAGGATACTACGAAGAATTTAAATATAATCTTCAAGAAAACTTTGATGGCATGGCTCACCTTGGTAGTCAATCCAAACTAGGAAAGACACAGGAAGAATTGTCTATCAATCCTAGTAGAATCATGACAGTTCTAGTTGACCACGAAACATGGCATAGTAAAGACACCTCTGGTTCTAATGAAGAAAGAGATAACCCAGCAGGAAATGGATCAAACTATCCAGATTATCAGAAGCATTGGTTGTCACAAAGTATTGCCAGAAGATACTTTATGGAGAATCAAAAACTAGAGATTGAAATCCCTGGTAACATGGAACTATCTGTTGGTGATAAGATTAAAGTCATGCTACCCAACATGGCATCTGGAAAGCTACGTGAAGAAGAACCATTTGATAGAGAAAATAGTGGTACATATTTAATTTCTGCTCTATCACATAACAATGTCTTCCTAAATAGTAGTGTCTGTGTCACAAGGCTTGAATTGATACGAGACATTTATGGTATGAAAGATGAAAGTAGTAACGTAAGGTGATATGGATCCAGCATTATCCTCACTATTCCCAGTACATCAGATCGGTGCCGATGGATTCTCATGGTGGATCGGACAGGTAGAGTCTGAGAAGGGAAAAGACCCCAAAAAATCTGGTAGATATCAAGTACGTATTGTAGGACAGCACCTAAAAGATTGTGATTCTACACCTACATCTGAACTACCATGGGCAAATGTAATGATGCCTGTCACCACGCCATTCAGCGATGGTGGTACTACTGGTGCTTCTGTTTCTCTTAACCAAGGTAACTGGGTAGTAGGATTTTATCTTGATAATGATAGACAGAAACCTATCATCATGGGATCTGTTGGTCATACTGCTGGTGCCACACAAAAAACTAATGTTGAAAAAGATCCATCGCCAGGAGATACTTGTAAGTCATTTACTACGTTTCTCAGACCAGACATCAATCCAAATACACAGGCTCCAATGGAGTCTAGTAAGAAACGTAACGGAGATCAACCAGCAGAACCAACAACTGCTGAACAAAACGGACAGACAAAACCAGGAGAAGCGGGAGAGATTGCTGCTGCTGTTCCTGGACAAATGCCAGCAGCATTTAATGGGTTGTTTGCTGAGGCATCTACAACTAACCCAACAGGTAACAAGGTATGTGTAGAGATTGCCAACCCAGATTGTGGATCTGAAAATGATATGAAGGGTGGTCTCACTAATATTATTGGTGAGATGTTAAAAACAACTCAACAATCTGGTGGCAACATCGGTACATATTATGTCAGTCAGATCAATGGAGAGCTAAACAATTACATTGATCATGGTATGAGATATGTTAACAAGGCAGTATACCTTGTCAAGAGTTTTGTTAGTAGAGTTAAGGGAGAGATTGTTAAGTTACTACGTGATGGTGTAGATAAACTTGTTGAGCTGTTGTTATATGAAAAGGTAGTAGAAGAGACAGCGGAAGAAGCAGCAGAAAAATCTAATACATCTGAAATTGATAAGCAAAGCGAAGCAGAAGAACCAGAGAAAAAGAAACAAAGCAGAATCAAACCAGTTCTAGACGCTATCAATGATGTTCTGGACGATCTTGGTTGTTCGATGGCAGATTTTACAGATCGTATTGCCAAGTGGTTGACTGACTTACTACTTGGTTATCTAATGGATGCCTACTCCAATGCTGCTTGCTTGGTAGATAATGTAGTCGATGGTATTCTCAATCAGATCTTAGCATTCATCGAAGAGTTTTTAGCAACGATCCTTGGACCACTCCAAGAATTGTTAGCACTCATTGCCTCACCTCTTGATATGATTGGTAGTGCTGTTGCTAAAGTATTAGATCTCCTAGGAATCTCTTGTGATGGTCCGCCCGCTAAGTGTGAGAAAGTTACCAAGGAATGTGTTGACTGTGGTACTGGAGAGACCGAAGATTGGTTAGACAAACTCATTGATGCTCTCAATGATGGACCACTGGATGGTAACACGTATGTTTGTGAGGAAGCTAAAACCACTAGTGCTCTAGATTCTCTACCTCCTACAGAAGTTCTTTTCATTGGTGGAACACTACCAGATCCAGAAGAAAATAATAATGTAGTACCAACTGATCTGTTCATTAACTATAGTTCTGAAGACATCGAAGTAACTGAAGGTCAGCAAGCAATCTTCACGATCACTAGATCAGGTAACATTGCTAAACCATCTAGTCTTACAGTAACAGTTCTTGGTGGTACTGCTACCGAAGGTGTAGATTATAATAAAGTTTACCTTGGTAGCTCTATTGGATTTACTCCAGGCGCTAGCGAAAAAGCTATCGTATTTGATACGTACATAGACGAAGAAACAGAAGGACCAGAAACATTCTTCATTAAGTTGGAAGAGAATGTCACTCCCGAAGGTCTCTTTGCTACTTTTAAAGGAGGTAACGTACATAAATGTACCATCAATGACTTCAATCCAGAGACAGATTTAACACCACCTTCTGATGGTGGTGGCGATGGAACTCCAGTACCATACATTCCCCCTTCTTTGGTAGCAGTTGCTCCAATCAGCACCAATCAAGTTACCAATCTAATCGATCCATCATTAGATCCATTGGTGGCAGTTACTGCTGACAAAGTTTTCTATAAAGAAGGCGAGACCATTGTCTTTACAGTAGAGACAGAGAATGTAAGTGCTGGTACTGTATATAACTACACCATCGGTGGCACTATTGATGCTGACGATATTCAAGATGGTCTCACTGGATCATTTGACATTGGTTTAGATGGGACAGCAACAATCGAGATTACTACACTAGTAAACGATGACATTGAAGATGATGAGGATGAGTTAGAAAGTTTATCAATCTTTATCACCAACACAACAGCATTTGCTGACGTTTATATTCTAGGTGATGGTGATGATCTAGCAACACAACCTCAGTGGACTGTTACCAGTGATGTCAACTACGTTAGAGAAGGAGAGACTGCTACGTTTACTGTCAGTGCTTTGAATATTCCTGACGGAACTAACTTTACTTACGAACTAGTCGGTCCTATCACAAGGTCAGATATTGTTGGTGCTAGGTTACTATCAAAGGTTGATGTTGATGCTAACTTATTAGAAATTGTTAATGGCACATGTATTATTCCCATTACTCCAACAATCGATGGCGACGAGGATGAAGGACAAGAACCATTTGATTTTGTAGTCAGGTCATATGTAGATAGCAATGGAGACACACAGGAATTAGAAGGTGTACAAACACGTGTCGTTATTCTCGCTGATAGCACAACAGATATTGATACAGATACTACACCATCTTACTTCGTTGAATCTGATAAGTTAGAGTACCAGGAAGGAGATGTTATTGTTTACACCATCACTACATCTAATGTTCCCAATGGTACTAACTTACAGTACATGTTGAGTGGTACTAGTATCAAGAAGAGTGATATTGTTTCTAATTCATTGTTCGGTAACTTCCAGATCATTAACAACAAAGCAAAAGTCTATGTTGGTATTGCTGATGACATTGAGGTAGAAGAACCAGAAACATTAACGTTTAGTATTAATGGTACTGGAGCATCTGCTGACGTTATTATTCTAGATAATGATTCACTTGACATCGATCCATCTCCTGATGTAAAAGCACCATGCTATACAAAACCAACAGCAGGACAACCAATCACAGATGGCAACGGATCTATCATTAGCATTCCTATTTTAGATACTGGATGTCCATATGTATTCCCACCTAAAGTAATCATCACTGGTCCAGGTTATGGTGCTTCTGCTATCGCTTTAACAGATCCTAATGGTAGGGTAACAGAACTTCGTGTTACTAGATCTGGTGTTGGATATAATCTCAACAGACCAGAAGATAAATCACTACGTTGTGTAATTGATTCCTTCACCCTTATTAAACCTGGCGCTGGATACACAGAAGAACCTGATGTTTATATCAACGGTGTTGCTGGTCGTGCTAGAGCTATCATTGATGAGAGAGGATATATTATTAGTGTTCAACCTACTGATAGAACCACAACTTACACTGAGATCCCACAGATTCAAATCATTGGTGGTGGTGGTCTTGGTGCTAGAGTTTTACCTTCGGTTGTCTGCCTAGATAATATTGAATATGAGAACCAGGGTTATGCCAAGATTGGTACTGGTCGCTACGTTGATTGTCCATAAGGAGTGTGAGTAATGGCAAATTCTAATTCTACAAATCAAACTCCTTTACAGGAAACAATAGATAAACTAAACAATGGTCCTACCTATGATGGATTTAATCTAGGCAAAAATTACTTCTTCGAAGGACCTATCCCAGAGTATTCACAGATCATGGGTGGGTTTAATATCACTGCCTATAAGTTCCCAGATGGTAGTCAAGGTTGGGCTTTATACAATGGGAAAACAGCGTTCCACATTGACAATAATAATAACATCACATTTTCTGCTGGAGAACCATCACAATCTGGTTGTGGCGGTAAGGTAGTCATCAACAGCAAGTCTCAACTACAGAAAGCAGAATCTATTGCTATTGAAGTTACAGGTAGAGATGACGGTGGCACCATCGACAAAACTACTGACGGAAATGGTAATGTCGAAGAGAAAAATCTACCATCATATTCTGTTAAAGTATATGGTCCAGTAAAAATCGAAGCAGTCGGTGGTGACTGTTCAGTTAAAGGAGACAATGTTACAGTCAATGCTGGTAGTGTACTAAGTTTGAAATCAAACAAAGATATTATACTACAAGCTGGTGAAAAGGGTGGCAAAATTAGTATGCTTGCTGGTGCCATTGAAATGGACGCTTCCTTCTTTAATAAAAAAATTACAGGAGGAGACTTTACCGAAGGTGCTGGCGAAGTAAAGGTAACACAAAACAAAAAAGGATCCAGTGTTACATATGAAACTCCTGGTAGTGTATTGTATGTTGTTAATGGTGACTATAGTGTCAATGTTAAAGGTACATATAAGACAGACGTAAAGGACAATTATATCATAAATGTTGATAAAGATTGGGGCGCTAAAGTATTAGGTGATTATGCTAATGTCATTGAGGGTAAAGCATTACTTAAAGTTAATGGTGTTGGGTCAAAGTCTAAGCAAACACAGAACTTATTGATTGATGTTCTTGCCAACGCAAAGAAATCACAACCAGGATTTGAGATTGATTCTTCAAGTTTAATTAAGTTCACCAATAAAGAAGGTGGATTTGAATGGGAGGTTGGTAAGAAACTTGCCACCATGAAACTCACTGACAAGAATGAGTTCAGTGTAACAACTGGTCCTCAACTGGGTGCCATTACTCTTGATAAAAAACAAGCAACCATTGAACACGGCAAGACATCCAAACTGTCTATCAAACAAGACGGAGCAAGCATGGAGTTTAATAAGGTTGCTAAGTTAGCATTGAATAATACTGAGTCTAAGATGTCTTACGGTGATGGTTCTTATGTCAGTGTCAAACCTAGTGACGTTACTGTGTTTGGTCCAATGGTTTACCTAAACTGAAAATGACTTTTTAAATACAAGAATTCTGAAAAAAATTCCCCGCCAAAAAATCCCCAAAAAGGTTGACAGGATCCTGAGGACCGAGTACAATAACTCTGTCAGGGTTCAACGGATAAATACTATCGAGTCAGCTTTATTATGAACTACAAACCATACTCACCTGAATGGCATAGATATCGATATCTCAAGGAAGCAATCGATAAGTATCTTGACGACTATGTTGATCCAACCTTTATTATGGATGATATTCGTGATATCCTTCATATTAGGTCCGAGACAGCATATGAAGAGTTTTCTAGGATCAATCAATTAGAACACTATCTATCGGACTATTAATATGCTATCTACTCAATACAGACTCAGACTAGAGTTTATCTGTAAGAAGATTGCTAACAAAGAAGAAGTTAAACTTGAAGATATGATTTGGGCAGAAAAACTCGCCAAGCGACACACAACTGCCCGAGATTGGTTAAACAAAGCACGTCGCTGTGCTGCCCAGGATATTCAGGAGGGCAGTATGGATGATTTTATGAATAAGATGGGACTAGGTGACCCCGACCCATCTAATTACAGAACGGGGTTTCAATCTGCTGATGAGATTGTAGATTGGTTTAAGCAAGACAAACCTGATGATTGGAGGCAACGTGACTGATACTGTAGTGATTTATAGTAATGGTAGTCAAGAGTGTGAACGTATGGCAATGCTATTAAAAGCACTTGGCGGTGAATTTCATGAATACATGTTAGGAAAACATTTTACAGAGCACCAGTTCATATCTGAATTTGGATCTGAAGCTACCTATCCTCAGTGTGCCATTGGTCGTGAACACATTGGCAGCATGAAAGAAACACTTCAACACATGTCTGACAAAGGTCTGTTTGTGTGATATAATATGAGGGTCCCAAGGGGCGGTGGTGGAATCGGTAGACACACCAGACTTAAAATCTGTTGAGCATCAAGCTCGTGGGGGTTCAAGTCCCCCTCGCCCTATTTCACCCATAAATAGTTATGTGTGGAAATCACCATGAAATACCAACTCTCACAACAATACTGTTTTTACATGGGTATGACCGTGAGAATGTATTTCATTCAAGGTATACCTTATACTTTTGATGAGTTGCCTCAAATTATACAAGATCACCCCTCTGTAGCGGCAGAAGCATTAACTGGTCGTGACTGGGATGATGAAGAACTGTATAGATGGTCTTCATATCTTGTGTCAGAAGAATGTCATCCTTTGATGTTCGAAATTGAAGTAGATAATCCCCAACTATTACCACAAGATGATTGAAACCCTACATGAATGGTTAACTGGAAGTTTTGAAAATAAAATTCAAGCATTTTCAAATCCATCAAAGTATGCTATGATTAGAGTCACCCATGTTCCTATCTGGGATGGGTGGTTCTATGGGGAACAAGCATACACGTATCAGGTAAACAAACCATATCGTCAGTTTGTGTTACTCCCTACATTAGAGGGAGATTCTATCCGAATCTTGAATTATGAGATTGAGGGTAAAGAAAAATTTGCTGGGCGTCAAAACCTTGACAAATTGACCAAAGACATGCTACGATTAAAATTAGGTTGTGATGTCAACCTTACATTCAACGGATCTTCATTTGTTGGAGGTTTGTCTGGATGTGATTGTTATGTTAGTTGGAATGGAAGAGACACTTATCTCCAAAACGAGATTGAGTTAACTTCTACCCACTATTATGTGAAAGACCTCGGATTCTGCCAGAAAGATCACCATCAAATTTGGGGATCTAAGTATGGCAGATTTGAGTTCAAAAAAATGCCACTATAGCTCAGCTGGATAGAGCAACGGTTTTGTAAACCGTAGGTCGTCGGTTCAAGTCCGACTTGTGGCTCTAGGGGAGTACAAAAGACCTCCATATAGAAGGAGCGCCCCTTTTTTAAGTCGGTATGGCGGAATTGGTAGACGCGCTGGGTTTAGGTTCCAGTGTCTTTATGACGTGGAGGTTCAAGTCCTCTTACCGACATTAAGAGAAAAATTATGATACACGAAAATCTTGAAAAATATCAAAAATTAAAAGACCAAAAATACGTCATTGTTCCTAATTTTATGAGCAAAGACGATGCTTTAGCATACTATAAAATTTTTAGAGATTATTGTGAAGAAAAAGGTGCCGAAGGTGATGATCAAGTACCTTTATCTCAATCTATCTACAATTTCACACCATATGTACAGTTATTGTGTGACTACACAAAATTTGTTAGTGATACGATAGGAGTTAATGTTGTACCAACATATGCTTTTGGTAGAACATATCTCAACGGAGCAGTATTAAAAAAACACAAGGATTTTGCTTCTTGTGAAATTTCGGTGTCTTTACACTTACATGGTGACAAAGAATGGGCACTTGTTATTGATGGTGAAGAGGTACACTTAAAAACAGGTGAAGGTGTGATATATTGGGGTTTCGAAACAGAACACTGGCGTGAACCTTACGATGGTGAAGAATTCACTCAGGTTTTCTTACATTATGTCAGAACTTTTGGGGAGCATAAAGCGAATTTGTTTGATTATCCTAGACAAAAGTGGCGTTGGGAACAACATATCAAGGAGAAAGCAGCACACAAAAATCGAATTTTGTTTACATAAAAGTCGAAAAATTTTCTCCGCCAAAAAATCGTAAAAAAAGTCGAGGGGGGTCTCTCTCATTGTGTATAAATACATTGAAGAAGAAGATAAACCCTAGGTCGGCTAATCTATTATGGCTCTTACAAGACTTGATAACCTGTATTCAAGTAAGACTGGAAAATACTTATACGTATCACCAGACGACTTCAATGCTACTGATGAACTAGACAATAGGGGAAATAGTCCTCTACGTCCTTTTAAAACAATCCAGAGAGCCTTCATTGAGGTAGCTAGATACTCGTTCCTTCCTGCTTCAGGAGGAGAATCAGTTCCTGATAGATTTGACCAGTTCAGCATTATGCTGATGCCTGGTGATCACTATATTGACAACCGTCCTGGTTTAGCAACTTTAACATCTGCTGGTAACCAGTATCAGCGTTATTACGACGCAAAAGACCTAATTGTTGCTAACCGTCAAGAGATTATCGACCGATCTTTTGCTGAAATTCTCATTGAGTATGATGAATCTGCTTGGGGAACTGATTGGGTAGTTCCTGGCGATACTGTAACTGACTCTGTATCACGTTATCAAGATTCTTATCGTCTAATTCAAAAAAACAGAGATTATATCCAAGCAAGATCTGTTGCCGAACTTTCTGTACAATATGACGAATCTGCTTGGGGTCAAGATTGGGTTATCCCAATGGATGATCCTGCTGCTCCTACTTCAGGTCTGGATTTCAATAGACGTGCCGACGCTTATCGTCTAATCCTTAGAAACAAAGAATATATTCAAAATGCGGCATGGGATTTCATGTTCGCTTTATATCCCGCTGTTGCTGCTACTGAAGCAAAGTGTAAGCGTGACATCGGATATTTTATTGAACATATCGCTCTAGATATGTTCTATGGTAGTGTTAAGTATTCTAGAGATTTTACTCAGCAGTATTTTGACGGTAATGGTGTTTTAATCACTAACGGTGTTGACGGCGAAGTAGACGAATCTGTAGTCGCCTTTGATGCCGCTATTCAACTGATGTATGCTGCTGCTATCAATGCTACATCTGTTACTGTCAATGCTGCTATTGGGGGATCGTCTTCTGTAGTAGATATGACATCGTGGTATAGAGATACCACTATTACTGTTGACACTGGATCACCTGTCTGTGCTGGTGTACAGTCAAACCTCAATACACTATCATCTATTGTTATCACGGCACTACAGGCAGGAAATTTAAACAGCCTTCCTGCTGAATCTCCTAGCAGCATTCAAACTGGCACATCTAAGTGCTTCCGTGATACTGGTTACTATCTAGATGCTATTTCTCTGGATATCTCCCTTGGCGGCGGCAATCGTTATACTAGAAAGTATATTCAGAATTACTTTAATGCTGCTGGAAATGCTTGGATTGATGATGGTCTCCAAGGTGAAGAAGTACAATCCCTAATCGTATTTAATTACGCTAGAGATTTGATGAAAGCAGCTGTAACCAATCAATTGGGTTACAAGGATGAAACTATCACTGCCGATCCTGCTACTGGTGATAATCTATCTGCTGCTTCTTGTGCTGGTGTAAGATCTACTATCGACACTCTTGCTACTCTTGTTTCTACTTATTTTACACAAGGAACGCTAGAAAACTTCCCCGAAGAAACTGTTGCTACTCCTGAAGCTGGTGAAAGTAAGTGTAAGAGAGATATTGGTTACCTTGTAGATGCTATTGCTGCTGATCTCCCTAACGGAGGAAATGGTAGTGTAATCAACTTTGTCAAATCTTATTTTGATAAGAATGGTCTTCCTATTAGTAATGGTCTACTAGGTGAAGAATCACAATCTGTCATTGCCTTTAATAAGGCTGGTGACATGATAAAGAAAGCAATCACCAACCAACTGTATTCTAAGGACCTCGGTATTCTTTCTGGTCCTGCTGAGTATGCTGGTTATGAAACAAATGATCCTACTATTCCAAACCTCCCATCAGGTAATGCTGCCACTTGTATTGACGTTCAGGCAAATATCGATACTTTAGTTTCTATTGCTACTACTGTTATTGCTGATGGTGATCTAAACAGCTTGTCTAATGTACAAGTTAGTGGTGATATTCCAGTATTTAACTATAACAGAGCTTTAGAAGAGTGGCAAGATAATTCAATTCTAGATCTAAGTAATCCAGACAATGTTCTCTACAAATTTAACGCTCCTAGTGGTGGTGCTATTGTCCCTAGAGGTTGCTCTCTTATTGGTTATGACCTTCGTCGTACCGTCGTTCGTCCTCTATACGTTCCTGATCCCGCTGACGGAACCCAAGAGAGAACATCAATCTTCAATCTAACTGGTGGTTGCTATCTCTGGCAGTTTACTATTAAAGACGGTGATCTTTCGAACAATTCTCCTCTATATGATACTAATGCTAGTGTAGGTAAAGTTTACTATCAGAAAGGAAATAACACTGCTTTAGCAATTCCTGAGTATTCTCACCATAAGATCTGTATCATGACGTATGCTGATACGTCAGATCTTCAAATTTATTATGATAAAGTTGCTAGAGCGTTTGCTCTGTTCCAAACTGACATTGATGATGGTGACTTCTTACAACTACCACAAGAAAACAGAATTGTTGGACCTTTATCTGATACGAGAAGTATTACTGGTATCAAACTTCTTGGTCAAACTGCTTCTGGTAAAACAAGAGTTCAAGTCACAACTAAAACTGCTCATGGATACTTTAAAGAGCAGTATGTTGCCGTTATCGATAATGGTCTAGATGAAGGACTAAATGGCACATTTAAAGTCACCGAGATTGACGCTACTGATCCAAAACTATTTGTTTATGAAGTAGCTCTAACTCCACAACAATTGGGTCTAGATCTAGAGCAACTATATCAAACTCCCGATGTCAATATTTCTGCTAGAGTACAGGCAGAGATTGACTCTGTTGAATCTGCTTCGCCATACGTCTTTAACTGCTCAATTCGTTCCACCTGGGGTCAGTGTGGTATGTGGGCAGATGGATCCAAGGCGACTGGATTTAAGTCGATGGTTGTTGCCCAGTACACGGGTGTTTCACTACAGAAAGACGACCGTGCCTTTATCCGCTATGATGAGTTCAGCAATACCTGGAACCAGGCATCACTAACTGATGCTTTTGCAACCACTGCTTATCACACTAAGGGTGATGCTTATTGGAAAGATGACTGGAGAAACTTCCACATCCGTGCTTCTGATGACTCCTTCATCCAGTGTGTTTCGGTCTTCGCTGTTGGATTCTTCGATCACTTCTTGATGGAGTCAGGTGGTGACATGTCCATCACCAACTCAAACTCTAACTTTGGTAACACATCTCTACACTCTGTTGGTTACAAAGGATTCTCCTTTAACCAAGATAAGGGTGGTTATATTACTGACATTGTTCCTGTTAAGAAGGTTGACACCAGTTCCTTCAATGTTGAGAGTTTAAAGTACTATCCTCTTTCCAACCAGGCGACTAAAATCACTGGAAACCAGACTAAACTATATTATTCTGGAGATGATGTCTATTCACCATTTACTAAACCAGCTACTTCTATTGATGGTTATAGACTTGGCGCTTTAACTGATGATAAAATCTATCTCAAACTGCCTAAAGCGGGTGGTGGTAGCGATATCTATTCGGAAACCTTAACTCCAACTGGATTTAAGCAATACTCCGTTTCTTTAGAAACTTTAAATCCAGATGGCGTTACTATTAATAACAATGCCCAGGATGCTTCTAACTTAATTGAAACAAACAAAGCATTCATCCAGAATGAAGCATATAATTACATTATTACTAAGTATCCAGAACTACAAACTAATACTGATATTACCATCTCCAAGTGTGAAAGAGATATTGGTTATATTGTAGATGCTGTTATTCAAGACTTAAGAGTTGGTGGTAACATTAATGTTATTCAAGCAGCAGAAGGTTACTATGTTGGTGGTACGCTATCATACATCGATGGTGAACTTAACGAATCTGTAGAAGCATACGATTATGTTAAGAACCTCTGTATTGCTGCTATGAGGAACTTTGACTACGTTATTAGAGACGTAGAAACAACTGATGGTTCTTCTATCCTTAATATTGGTAATACTCAAGGTATCTTGGTTGGTATGGTTGTAAATCAGTATGATTATACTGATACTGCTGAAGGCGCTGATCCTCTCACTGCCAACTTTACCAATGGTAGACTAAGAAGAGGAACTGCTACACCATTAACAGGTGCTTCTAACGTAATTGGTGGTCCTGTTTATGTTAAGAGAGTTATTGATTCTGAAAAGATTGAAATTGGAAACGCTGCTCCTACTCTATCAACAGATTCCGAAGGTGTTCTTCAAGTCAACCTAGGTAACTCTGTTACTGCTAGTCAGACACTAACAGGAACAACAACTGGAGTTGTATTACATTTCGAGTTCCCACAAACTACTACTACTGCTGATAGTGATGATATTTTGGTTGGTGGATTCAGCAGTATCAATCCTGTAAGAGATAGTTCTGTTTTACAAGACACATCAACATGGCCTGCTACAGCAGATGATGGTTATCCAGAGTGTTCTGGTGTTGCTACCATTATCCAAGATTACTTCACCGAATTCTTCTTAATTCTAAACAATGGTCTAACACCTCTTGGTGGCACCGAAGTTGATGCTAGCAATTTGATTCTTGCTAACAAGGAATTCATCGCTGCTGAAGCATATGATCGTATGCTTGCCAACAATCCTGGATTTGTAACTCCAACTGGAGATCCACAAGATTGTATGGATGATGTCGTCGATGTATTAGAAGCGATGGCATATAACATCAAGTATGGCGGTAACGATAAGATCTACGAAGCTGGTGTTATTTACGTCACACAACCTGGATTGTTGGATGGAGAAAGACCTCAGTCTGTAGAAGTATATACTGCTGCTAGAGATGTTGCTATTCAGGTAATGAGAAACCAGACCGTTACCAAAGAATCTGGTGTTCAAAATACATACACTCAAGTTACTGACTTCGGTGTTCTTGGTGATATCTCTGGTCTTCCTGGTCAGTATCAACCAGTTGGAGATCCTAATCCAGATTGTGCTGGTGTAGCAACCACTATTACTACTTTAACTGGCATTATTACTCAGTCAATTGGTACTCCTGGAAATCCTGGTAATCTACTTGGTATTACCAAAACAGAACCAGCATTTACTGTTGCTACGAGAGTCGAGCCAGTAGTTGATACTGCTAATCTCGCTGCCAGAGCAACTGTATTCACCGTTAATACTGGTGGTGGATCTTCCAACCCCCACTACTTCGAAACTGGAACCCCCGTAAGATTAGTTCCTAGAGTTAGAGATGGTGTTTCTGCCGAAGCAGTAGACAAGCGTGTTATTCGCCTTCCAAAAGGATTTGATACTAACACAATTTATTATGTAATTGCTCCTGGTAGAACTACACAACCAGAAGATTACTCGGATGGTTCGACTTATCCAAATGTATTCACTAATTTGAATACTACTAAGTTGATGCTGGCAACAACTAAAGAGAATGCTGCTGCTGGTATCTACATGTACTCGCCCGAAACCGAGTCCGTAGATTTCGATGTACAGATTGACCTGTATCAATATGTTCTTGACGAACCATATAATCTACACCAATATCTCTGTAACTTCCCAACGGGACAAACTAATGTAATTCAAACAGATGTTCCACACATTTTTGATGTTCCTGGAAGTGAGCAACACGTACAGGAAATCTTCTTCAGAACATTTGGTACAAATTCAGATCTTCCACAACTTCCTGGTGGAACTGCTGTCAATCCTAATCAGTTCTACTATGCTAGGTATGTCACTGAGAAAACTTTCTCGGTATTCGCTACTAAAGCAGCTGCTGTAGCTGGTTCTCCTAGCATCACATTTAGCAATGGATTTGGTCAAAACTTCTATGTCTTTGCTAATAAGCGTGAATCTCCAGTTCTATTTGATCCTACTAGAGATGATAGTGCTTTACAACCAGATAATCAAGAAACAACTACAGGTCAGTGGTATATTCAAGTAACTGATGACTTTGATCCTGCTACTAATATTATCGCTAGAATGAATCAGATCGGTCAAGATCTTAAGGATGCTCGTTCTAAGAATACTACCTTCGAAAGATTGACTGATGATAGGAGTGCTTTAGATAGAATTTATCGTTTACGTTATGTCATTCCTAAGTTTGCTGATGGTGTACGTGATCCTCTTAATGGATTTGTTCTTAAGGCAAGAACTGACTCTACTAGAAGACTTGTTCCACAGAGAATCGTATTAAAACCTGCTCAATCAGGTATTCCTAATGCTGCTTTGTTTGAAATTCAAATTCCACTACTTTCTGGTGGAACAATATCTCAGCAACTTGGTATTCCTACTACTGATCCTAGTTACAATACTAATTTTACATATGATCCTTACAACAGCACATCAGTCAAGCAGATTACTTCTGACAAGACAGATTCTAAGGTAGCGTTTAGCGTTCAATCTGCTAGAATTAATGATGATGGATATCTAGAACTAGTTGCTTTTGATCATACAATTACTGATGATGCTGTAAGAAATGAACAGTTCATCACCGTTAAGATTACTGCTCCTCAAGGTCCTGGTAGTGGACAGTTTAGAGTTAATACATCGGAAAATAACGATCTAAACAAGATTTTCTGGAACGGATTTGCTAGTGGTTCTGGTTACGTTCAAGGTTACTTTAACCCTGATGGAACAGATGATCACTATCTCATCCTCAAAGAATTGGAAGAGAACAACGAAGAAAGAGAAACAGTTGAGTACAACCCTGTTGTTGCTACAACTCTTTATCAACCTG
>Ga0255772_10002190_pt1 | contig 19210 bp, 16 predicted proteins | sample 071ome_34_FD_179970 | JGI IMG/M metagenome (GOLD analysis project Ga0255772, IMG submission 179970) | Coastal salt marsh microbial communities from the Groves Creek Marsh, Skidaway Island, Georgia - 071411BT metaG (version 2) | ecosystem: Environmental > Aquatic > Marine > Intertidal zone >...
AAAAACTTGGTTTAGTTTGGAAAGGTAAAGGTTATGGTAAAGAAGGCCAAGATGGTATCACACATAAAAATGATGGTGGTAAACTTGTAAAGATTGGTAAAGATGGTGGAAAAGAAGACCCTAAATCTAAAGGATTGAGTGGTAGTGATTTCGATAGAGAACTACCATCAGATGATGATGGTATGGAACCATCTGATTTAAGTGATTTTGACCCAATACATGATGAACCAGAAGTAGGAACTAAAGTTAAAGACGGAAAACTTAAATCATCAGGCCCACAACAATTCGCAGATGATGTTAAAAATATGAAAGGTGAATTTGATTTAGATGGTGGGATGAAAATAAAAGACGGAAAAATGTTTGATGCTGATGGTAATGAAATGGATTCAGATGATATAGAAGATTTTTATTATCAAGATGCTTTTGATGGGGATGGTAATAATATTGGTATTGATGTTAAAGAAAAACCTAAATCAGATGAACCAGTAGAACTTGATGATGATGCTCAAGAAGCAATCGACGGTATGGATTGGAATAGGTATGATGATAAGGGAATAACTAATGTAACTAAAGTAATCAACGATTTAGATGATAATGTAGATGAATTTAATCAACAGATATATAATGTAGCTAGTGAATTAGAAGGACAAATTCCACAAGAAGATATAGATAAACTCTATTCTGCGGAGGTAAATGTAATGGATTTAGATGATGAAGCCTTATCAGAAGTTCCACGAGAAGAATTAGAAAAAAAGACAAAAATACTTATTGATTTTCATAAAAAATATTCAACATTAGGTAAACCAAAGTTAGACCCTAAACAAAAACAAAGAGCACAAGATGATTACAACGACGCTATCAGAAATATAAAAAATCCACAAATGGCTGGTGGTATTGAACCTTACTATGTTGATATGGCAGCAGACAATTTAGAAAAATTAGGTAATCCAGATGCAAAAGTATTTAAAGATTTAGGAAAAGAATTTAGAGATAATTTAGATGACGACGGAAATCCAAAAGATGAAAAACTTGATAAACAAATTCAAGATAAAATTAAACAAGCAGCATTAGACCTTGAAACCGATATAACAAAAGAAACAAAGGAAGGTATAATAAAATTAAAAGATGTAATGAGAGAATCAAAAGTATCTTATTTAGTAGAGGCATTACAAAGTAAATTATTAAGAAAATTCACCAATAGACAAGATTTCAAATTAGATAATGATTTCTATGGATGGTTGGCTAGATTAGGTGTACGAGCAGATAAAGTAACTGATGATATGATTGAAAAAACTGCAAAACTATCTGGTAAAGGTGTTGTGATTGCAGTAACTGGTAAAAAAGTAAGTTTACCAGCTAAAGGAAAATCTTATTGGAGAAGTGATTTAGAAGTTGATAAAGGTGTTGTCTTGAGTGTTTTCAAAGATGGTAAGGCAGTTTGGTGGACAAAATCTTGGAGAGAATCCGATAAGAATAGAAAAAAAGATATACGAGTTGCAGATACAAAAGGATATGGATTCTCTACATCTGAAAATCGTACCTTTGGTTTAAATCAATTTGGATATCAAAACGCAGCATCAGTAAAGAAAATTAACGGAGTTGAGTTTTACAAAATATCACTTGAGGAAAGCATGCCATACATGGGTGGTAAAGAAGTTAGAAACTTAAGGTCAGATATACAAGTTGGTTCTTGGAAATGGAGAGATGATGAATCTTTCAAAAGACAAAATAAAGAAAAATACGAAGATGCTATTAAGGCAATGTATGATGACCCAGAAAAAGTTAAAGCAAAAGTTAAAAGAGCAAAAGATTATACAGATGGATTAATTACAGGTTTGATTGGTGGTAAACCAAATGCAGCTGCCAAAAAATTACTAAAAGGTTTAAGTAGTACTCGAGCACCTGAAATGCAAGCAATGGAATTAATGAGAAATATAACTGATGCAATGGATAGATTATATGATAAGGTTACTTATTATAATAATGCAGTTAAAGATGATATTGATTATGAAAAAAGAAACCCTGAACATCCTAAATCATATAGAAATGCACCAAGATATGGTAAGGAAGTTGCTGAAATAGTTAATCTAATTCTTAAAAACAAATTCAGAGGGTATTACTAATGATTAAGTTAAAAGATATTATTGGTGAGGATATTGCAAAAGATATTGCTAAAGAAATTCATGCAATGAATGAGGCAAAGGCTGGATATGATAGAGCAATGAAAAAGATGTTAGATTTTATGAAGAAATCTGCAGAAAAACAATTTAAAAAATCATTTCCATCTACATGGGAACAAAAAAATTGGGAGTATCCAACACTTTTGAAAAAAGGACCAAAATTTGATAGAATAGTTAATGTTCGTGCATCAGAGCCAAAGAATGGATTAAGTGTTCATTTCTTTGTAGATAAAGAAACAGGCGATATTTATAAACCTGCAGGATACAATGGAAGAGCAAAAGGTGTAAGAGGTAATATCTTTGAACCTAAATCATATGCTCGTTTTGATGTTCATGGTGGTTGGTTATATAGGAGAGGTTAATGAGTGATATGACACATAAAATGTGGTCTCAATGGAAAGATTTTCGTCTTAATGAGAAGAAAGGCGACCATGAAGGTCAGATGGCAAAATCTCAATTAAAGAGAAGTATAAAATTAGCTCGTATGAATTATGAGATTATTGATAATATGAAAAAAGATGAAGATGGTGAAGTAGAGTTACCTGCATGGTTACAATCTGCTCTTACTATCGCATTAGAAAATTTACAAAGTGTACACACTTATCTTGATGGTAAATCTGGTTTAGATGAAGCAGAGATGTATGTACCAGGTTCATTAAAGGGTAAAGGGGTGAATAGTTTTCCAATGTCAAAATATTCATCACCAGAGGCCAAACAATTTGTTGAAAAAGATATAAAAGAAATGGGTAAGTTTTTCAACAAGGCATCACAACAAACCATCAAAGTAATGATGAATGGTGTGAAAAATGGTAAGTATGATGCTATGGATTTAATTCGTGGTATTAAAACAGGTCCAACAGGTGATACCAGTATGGGTGTTAGAGAGATGTTGGGTGTACTATGGACAAAAGTAGATAAAAGATTTCGTAGTTATCTTGGCGGTAAAAAACGAAGATAATGATATTTATTAGAGTATAAGGAGATACAAATGGCAAAATTAAAAGATTTAGTAAAAGAAAACTTTTCAGTATTGGGTGGAGTAGTATCTACACCACCAATCGGAAATACCAATACATCTTTAACAAGTATGGTTGAGGATATTTATGGTAAGAAAGAAGAAAAGATATCTGCAAAAGAAGTAAGAGCGGCAGTTAAGGAATTTGCAAGTTTCGGTAAAGTATTACAGAAAGAAATAGACCTTAAAAAGATTGCAGAAAGATTATCATCAATTGCAGAAATGGGAAAAAATTATACTCTAAGTGAAACCGAAGATTGGTTTGATAAAGTTACGGTAAATCGTAACATGAAAGAATTAACAAACTTATCAAAATCATTTGGAAAGATTGCACAAGAATCACAAGTACTACAACAAAGAATGAGTGGTTTATATGAAGATATGGGCCATGTTCTTGGTAGATATTTTGAAATAGAGGGTGATGAAGACCATGATGAATTGGTAAGACTTGGATTAGAAGATATACCAGTAAAGGATAATCAAACACCATCAGGTCATAGTATTGATGAGGGTGATTATCAAGAATTCTTTGCAAATGCAATGAAAAAATTTGGAATAAAATCACCAGCAGAACTTGATGATGAGGCTAAAAAGAAGTTCTTTAATTATGTTGATAAGAATTTCCAAGCAAAAACAGAAGTTAAAAAGTAGAGGTTAATTTGATTAAAGTAGAGGTCCGAAAAGGACAATCTGTAGAAAAGGCTATATCAATCTTTAAACGAAAAGTAAAAGATAGTGGTATATTAATGGAATATCGTGATAGACAATTTTACGAAAAACCATCGGCAATCAAACGAGAAAAGAAAAATAAAGCAATTCTACGAAACAAATACAAAGTTCTTAAAGAAAAAGAACAAGATAATTAAAAAAATACTCACTTAGTGTGTATTTTTTTCAAAGTTTATATATTTATATAAAACTAAAAACACTTTCGTGCATTCGCACATCATAAAGTGTAATCTTGAATTAAACTATATTATAGTTCCTAATAACTATATTGAATCCGAATTTTTTAGGAGATTAAAATGGATGATTTACTTAAAGAAGCCATTGCAGATGCGAAAGCAGTTCGTGAAACAGCTTTAGCTAATGCAAAGATGGCACTTGAAGAAGCATTTACACCTAAATTGAAATCAATGTTAGCTCAAAAGATTCAACAAGAAATCGAAGAAGAAGATGGTGATGAAGTCGAAGAGATTGAAGAACCTGAAACAGAAGAACTTGATGATGAAGAAGAGAAAGAGGTTGAAGACATTGCATCTGATGAAATAGATTCACATGAAGACGAAATGCATGGTGGCGAAGATGAGCCAGCAGACGAAGACTCTCACGAAGAACCAACTGATGAAGAAGAAGAAGGTGAACCTTCTGATGAAGCTATGTATGGTGAAGAAGAAGAGGCTGATGAACCTGCTGATGAAACCTATCATGAAGAAGAAGATGGTGATGAAATGGAAGAAGAGCTCGACCTTGAGTCTATTCTTGCTGAGCTAGAAGAAGAAGCTGATGAAGACGGAGTTGAAGAAACAGTAGAAGAAGACGACGATAAAGAAGACGTTGACGAAACTGTTGATGAAAACGATGTATCTTCAGGCATTGGTGCTTCAGATAACAAAGAACCAGGTGAAGCTGGTGATTCATCAAAAGTTGGACAAGGCCCTGAATCACAAGGTAGTGATAAAGAAGCTGGAAAAGAACTTGATGACCATGAAGTGGTTAAAGAGGGAGAAGATTCCGACAGCGATGATAGTGTTGATGAAGAAATCGATTTAGAAGAAGTTCTTAAAGCATTAACCGAAGAGGAAGATGATAACGAGGACGGAGTAGATGAAATTGCTACACTTCAAGCAGAAATTAAAGAGCACAGAGATGTTGTAAAATATCTTCGTGGAAAATTAAACGAAGTTAATTTATTGAATGCTAAACTCTTATTCTCAAACAAACTATTTAGAGCGTTTGGTCTAAGTAACGAACAAAAATTAAAAGTTGTTGAAACTTTTGATAGAACTAAAAACCTAAGAGAAATCAAATTGGTTTACTCTACACTTGCAGAATCTTTTAAAGGTGTAAATGTAAAACCAATTAGAGAATCAAAAGGTTCAAGTTCAAAACCAGTTGCTTCTACTAAACCAGCTAAAGAAGATGTTTTAAACGAGGGTACTGAGATTAAAAATAGATTCAAGAAATTAGCTAACATACTATAATTAGGAGACTAAAAATGAGTGATAAATTTAAATCAATAGAGTCTTTAATGGATGGATATAATCCACAAAGACAACTATTGGAACAAACTCGTAAGTTAGTCAAGAAATGGGAACCAACAGGTCTTTTAGAAGGTCTTAACAAAGAACATGAAGTAAACGGAATGGCTGTTCTTCTTGAAAACCAAGCTCGTCAATTAATTGATGAAGCTTCAAGAACAGGTACATCTGCAAACGCTGAAGAGTGGTCAGGTGTTGCACTTCCTTTAGTTCGTAGAATCTTTGGTGAGTTGGCTGCACAGGAATTTGTTTCTGTTCAACCAATGAACTTACCTTCAGGTCTGATTTTCTATCTTGACTTCAAATATGGTACTGCTCAAACTGACAATCACACCAACAACTCAGATGTATATGGTAATACATCAGGTTCTGGTGATGCTACTGGCGGTTTGTACGGTGCTGGTAAATTTGGCTACTCAATTAACGACACAGATTCATCTGCAGTAAGTATTGCTTCATCACTTTCAAGTGGTGCATACACAACTGCATCTGTAAACTGGTCAGATGTTAATTTTGAGCCAGACCTATCTGCTTCTGTATCTACAGGACAAGTTGCAGATGACGGTCTATTGAAAATCTCTGTACACACTGGTGCAATAACTGATTTTGACCCAGATGGTGTTAGAGCTTTCTCAATTTCAGGTTCTGGATTTGATGCTTTCTATCCAGCACATACATCATACGATTCAGCGAATTCTGCAATTAATTTCTATGTATTGAAATCAACTGCAGGTGCACCTGGAGATTTAGTAGTATCTTACCACAAAGTTAAGAGCACCAATTATGCTCGTACAGACTTTGAGGCAACTGCAAATCAAATTGATGCAAACCCTGAAACAGATATCGATATTCCAGAATTGGATATCGCATTAAAAAGCATTCCAATCATCGCTAAAACTCGTAAGTTAAAAGCAGTCTGGACACCAGAACTTGCTCAAGACTTGAACGCGTACCATAGTGTTGATGCGGAAGCTGAATTAACTGCTCTTCTTTCTGAGTACATTTCAATGGAAATTGATTTAGAAATCTTAGACATGTTGTATGCAAATGCATCTGCTAAGACAGAAAGATGGTCAGCAAGAGTCGGATATGAGTATGACTCAGCAACAGGTCTATTTTCTGAATCATCTGCAAATTCAAATGCATATGTAAAAGGTACTTGGTTCCAAACACTTGGAAACAAACTACAATCAGTAAGTAACGCTATTCATCAAAAAACTCTAAGAGGTGGAGCTAACTTCATCGTTGTAAGTCCTGAGACTGCAACAATCATAGAGTCTATTCCTGGATACGCAGCAGATTCTGATGGTGATTCAACTAAATCATCATTCGCAATGGGTGTACAAAAAGTAGGTGCTCTTAACAACAGATTTACTGTTTACAAGAACCCTTACGCACAGGACAATGTAATCCTAGCAGGTTTCAGAGGAAGTAACTTCCTTGAAACAGGTGCGGTTTATGCTCCATATGTGCCGTTAATCATGACACCATTAGTATACGACCCTAAGAACTTCACACCAAGAAAAGGTGTAATGACCAGATACGCTAAGAAGATGGTTAGAAGTGAGTTCTACGGTAAAGTCGTAGTTGCTGATGTAAACTATGTGTAATGAGTAGTTAATTCTTTTAGAATTTAATTGCTAACTACATAAGTAGTAAGAAAAAACCCCTATTAATTTAGGGGTTTTTTCATTTATGAAAACAAATTAGGTTCCAAACGGATTACGATATTAACACCTATTTAGGATAAATTGCAAAAGTATCGGCATATTCTGCTATGGTATTGAAAGGATTTCTTACATAACCATATTGTGGCTTACTACCACCACGATACCTAATTCTATAATTACCAGTCATCATCATTTCTCTAATAACTGGATTCCACCTAAATTCCATAGGAATACCTTTATACATAGCGTATTCATCAAGATTAGTATTAGCATAATTCATAATATTTAATCTTGGTTCATTAGTATTAGTTTCATATAATTCTATAAAAGTAGGTTTATTTTCCATTTTTTTGTTTCCTTTATTATTGTTTTCAATCATACTATAATATAAGCCATATTTTGGTAAAAGTCAAGTATTTTTTTTTAATTTTTTTATCAAAATATAAGAAAAAATCAATAATTGATATTTATTAATGTATATACAAATAGACTATTAAAGGAGAATTTTAATGGCTCAAGAAGCAATATGGCCAGGAAGTGGTTCCGCTGCAAGTGGTTCAACACCATTTGGGTTTTACGATGACGAAACAGATTTTCAGAATGATGCTCCTAAATTTGCATCATGGTGTGCAAAGAGATTAGGGTATCCTATAACTGAAGTTGAACTACAAGATACTCAATTTTACGCGTGTTTTGAAGAAAGTATTAGTGAGTATTCTGCACAAGTTAATCAATTCAATATAAAAGATAACTTATTAAGTTTAAAAGGACAATCTACAAGTTCAAATCTAACTCATAAAAGAATTAGACATACTATGGGTGAACAGATTTTTATATCCGAAACTTATGGTTCAGAGGCAGGTGTAGGTGGACAAACAGAAGTATATAAAGATTACATCACAATAACAAGTGGTTCACAAGATTATGATTTAAATGAATTACTTGTAGATGGTAATGCAGTAAGTGGAAGTGGTCCTATTGAAGTAAAACGAGTATTCTTTCACGGAATACCATCTATTTCAAGATACTTTGACCCTTATGCAGGTACAGGACAACAAACTAATAATATGTTAGATGCATTTGGGTTTGGTGGTTCATCACCAGCAATTTCATTTGTGTTACAACCTATATATGCAGATTTGTTACGAGTTCAGGCTATTGAAATGAATGACCAAGTAAGAAAATCATCATATACTTTTGAAATTGTTAATAATAAATTGAGAATTTTCCCTACATATAATAATTCAGCACCAGGTAAACTATGGATTGAATGGGTTAAAGTGAATGATAGAGATAATGCACTTGGTACACGATATAGTGGTTCTGCAGATACAATATCAGATATTAGTAATGCTCCCTATGATAATATGGAGTATAATTTTATCAATGATGTGGGTAAACAATGGATTCGCAAATATGGGTTGGCATTATCAAAAGAGTTATTGGGTATAGTTCGTTCTAAATACGGAACTATTCCTATTCCAAATGCAGAAGTTTCACTTGATGGTGATACCTTAAGAGCTGAAGCAACTGCAGAAAAAGACCAGTTAATAGAACAATTAAGAGAAATGTTAGACCAAACAAGTAATAGGGCATTAATGGAAGCTGATAAAGAATCAGCAGAATCATTACAAGAAAAATTAGGTAAGGTTCCGATACCTTTATACATAGGCTAATCACATGGCAAGTAGATATTGGCCAACACGAGATACAAACTTAGCCAAACGATTCAACGATGAATTAGTTGGTAATCTTGATAAAGGAAAATGTGGAATCATTGGACAAGAAGTTATACTTTACAGAGTATCCACATATGAAACCAAAACAAATATGTATGGTGAATCAGGTGGTGGTAAAGTATATGAGGCTGGTGTGAAGTTAAGTTGTATTATTGATGCACAAGATTTTGATTTTGAAACAAATGAATTTGGACCAGATGCAAGACAAGAGGCTATATTTTCTTTTCAACGAGATATGTTAATTGATGTAAACTTTAGACCAGATATCGGTGATATTGTGAGTTGGAATTTAGGATACTTTGAAATCACTAAAACCAATGAAAACCAATTAGTTGCAGGTGATTATAATAAAAATTGGACAATAAGTTGTACTGCAAACTTAACAAGAATTAGTTCACTTAACATAGAACAAACAAGGGCGTTTTAATGGCAAGACAGAAACCACTATCGAGAAAGGCTCGTAGGGATTTTCGTAATTTATCACAAAGAGAAGATTATAACAGAGGTCGTGAGTTACGAAGAGATAAAGATGACATAAAAAATATCAGTAATCAAATTATCGATATGGATAGTGCAATCATGTACTATTTCAATGAAGTTATCAAACCGACAGTCACAGAAAATAAAGAAACAGTCAAGGTACCTGTAATGTATGCATCACCTGAAAGATGGGTAAGTATACAAAAGATGGGTTTCATGAGAGATAAACGCCAACAATTAATTACGCCAGTGATAGTGTTTAGAAGAACTGGTATGAGTAAGAATGAAAACTTACCACAAAATAAAATTGATGCAAATAATCCACAACAATTTGTAACTATAGAACAGAATTATAATCAACAAAATAGATACGATGCCTTTTCAAAACAAATAGGATTAACACCAAATAAAACTTATTACAATGTAGTGATGCCAGATTATGTGATACTGAATTATGAGTTCACTATATGGACATCTTACATTGAACAAATGAACAAACTTGTAGAAAGAATTAATTACACTAATGGAAGTTATTGGGGTGAACCTGGTAAGATGAGGTTCAGAAGTAAAATTGAATCATTTAGTGATGCAAGTGAAATGGATACACAAGGTGAACGATTAGTAAAAACTAATTTTACAGTTGAGATGATGGGATACATTATACCTGAAGAATTTAATAGGTATACCACTACAAGAAAATATCTAACACCTAAAAAGGTTATTATCAACATGGATACCGAAAGACCTGCAGAAGAATTTGTTAAATCAGAAGTAGGTGGCGGGGTTTCTATAAATACACCAACACAAGATGTATATAGTATATCGGTTTCTAAGCCATTAACATTTACTGCAGGAACAGGTGTTACCTTAAGTAGTGATGGTGTTGGGTTTGATGGTTCACAACCAGTTACTCAAAATATTTCTATAGGACAGGATGTAAGTACAACATCTAATGTAACATTCAATCAAGTAAGTACAAACACATTAGTCTTTGGTAATCCAACAACATATTCATATACAGGTATTAGTGGTAGTGTAAACATTACAGGTAGTTTAACCACAAGTGGTAATGTTACAGTCAATGGTGATATGACTGTATTAGGAACACTAACTGCTCAAGAAATCAAAACCACTTATGTATCATCAAGTATTATATTTGAAAGTGGTAGTACAAGATTTGGTGATACTACAGATGATACACACGAAAGAACAGGTAGTTTACAAATTACAGGTAGTTGGATTTTAAATGGAACTACAATAAATGAAATATCTCAAGATACCACATTAGGTGATGCAAGTACTACTGCATTAGTTAGTGAATATGCATTAAGTAGTTTTTCACAAACAAATGTTGGAGATGTACAAACTTACTTGAGAAAACAATTTTATAAAACATCAAATAGTATCACTAACCCAACTGCAAGTTTCGCAGCAGTTACTGCATCTGCACCTGCTGGATATACTGCAACCAATGAAGATGATTTCTTATTCTTTATCAATGGACAATATATGGAACACGATGCATTAGAAATAGAACAGAGTGGTTCTGTATTTTTATTAAAAGTAGATAATTCAGGTATTGGATATGATTTAGAAAGTGATGATGAAATTATTGCAGTAGGTAAATTTAACTCGTAGGGAATAAGATGCCAAATTTTAAATTTAAAAATCCACTACGAACATCAGGTTCAAATGGTTTTCAAGCTTCTATTCTTGACCAAGATGGAACTGTATCTACAATTAATGTTTTTAGTATTGGACAGGAAGTAGAAACGGATTCTGCAGTTACTTTTGATGGTGTTACACAACCAGAATCAGAAACTGCCGTTATTGGAACTGATTCTGATAATATGGTATTGGGGTATGGATTTATTAGTGGTTCAAATCTTCAATTCACAGTCGATGAACAAGGTATAAGTGAAAACTACACACACGAAGATGATATTTCAATCAATGGTAATATTAATTTTGGAAGTTTGAATGCAGAACAACAAAACACAATATCAATAGAAAGTTCTGGTAGTACAAAGTTTGGAGATTCATTAGATGATACACACACAATAACAGGTAGTATGAATGTTAATGGTAGTTGGAGTTTAAATGGAACTTCAATTAGTGTATCGGATAATTCAGATGTTTCTTTAGCTAGACAAGGTGTAGTGGTAACGGAAAGAGTTGCCTATATTGTATTGGGTGGAGATACCATTACTGAAAATGAATATTTAAGAAAGATTTATGCAAAAAAAGCAGATACAATTAGTGATGCCACAGCAAGTTTCGCTGCAACAACGGCATCCATATCAACAGGTATGACCACTACTTCAGTACAAGATTTTCAATTCTTTTTAAATGGGATGTTAATGGAATATGATGCATTAACAATACAACAAAATCCATCAAATGATTTTGAATTACATATAAATACTAATTCATTGGGATACACTTTAGAGAGTGATGATGAAATAGTTGCCTGGGGTAAATTTAATTCATAAAAGTTAAAAAAAGTACCACATTGGTATTACCATTTTTAACTTTTTGATATTTATAAGTATGAGAAAAAGACATTGGAAAGATAGAAAAAATAGAAAGTGTCCATCTTGTAGTAAGATATTAACCTATACAAGAAAAGATGCTTTTGATAGAGCAGTTGGTAACAATAGTGTTTGTAAATCTTGTGCTCAACAAGATAGAAAATTCACGATGGAAACCATAGAGAAGATGAAACAACCAAAATCTACTCAACACAAGAAGAAGATTTCAAAATCTATAACTACTTGGTGGGTGGAGAAGAAACAAGAAGATTTGAGATATGGCATTAATCCGAAGTAGTCAGTTAAACCCAAGATTTACGGGTTCGTTTACCTTAAGTGGTAGTTTTATTGGTGATTCCAATACTACTGCTTCATTTGGTAAATTATTAGGTGATGCAAGTGATGTAACAGGTATCACTACTACTTATGATGGTAATAAAGTTGTACTAAACTCTGATTTAGGAGATTTATTCACTAATCAGTTTAATGCAGGAACCACAGGTAGTGTTTCTGAATTTTTAGATGCTGTATTCTTTCCAAATACTGCACCAAGTGTATCATCAAGTCAATTTACAATCAATGAATTTGAAGTAAGTGGTTCTTCAGTAGGAACAATCACTGCAACTGATGCGGAATCTGCAAACCAAACCTTAACATTCGTTACTCAAAGTGGATATTCAGATGATTTCTTTAAGATTCATAGTGGAAGTGGAGCAATAACATTAAATACATTATCAAGTGCAAGTTTCAACACCGATAGTGGAAATCACGCAGGTGGTGATTCACATCCATTCTTAATTGGTGTTGAAGATGGAATCACATCATCCAATGCAACAATTTACATTAGAGTAACACCAAATACTGCACCAATTTTCAGAACTACAAGTGTAAGTGGAACACAAATAACTGCACAAACAGGTAGTGTGAATGAGAATACAACAAGTGGAACAACTGTATTAACTATGTTTGTTACAGATACAGAAAGTGATACAATTACGGTATCACCATTATCACAAAGTGTAGATAACCATTTTACAATAAGTACATCAGATGTAGTGGGTGGAAAACAAATTTTATTACAAACTGCAACTTCAAGTTTTGATTTTGATGATAAATCACAATACAAAATGTTTGTAAGTGCATCAGACCAACACTTTGGTTCAACACCAAGTTCAAGTGGGTTTATAACATCATTACCTATTGAGGTTAATGTTACACAAAACCAAGCACCCACAATGGCAAGTCAAGTTTTCAATATAAATGAAAGTAGTGGAAGTAATGATGATAATAACGGATTAGGAAGTAATTCTAATTCATTAACGACTGTTGGTACTATTGTAACTAATGATAACGAGGGTGATACCGTAACATTTACAGGTTTATCATTAACGAGTGGAAGTGGTGGTGGAAATAGTTCACAAACTGATATCTCAAATAATCCATTCCAAGTAACAAGTGCAGGAGTATTACAATTAAAAGCAGGACAATATTTAAATAGTGATATTTTTGATTCATATAAATATGATGCAACTTATAAAGATAATTTCAATGATGCAAGTTCAAGTGGAGTTATCACTATCAACATTGCTGATGACCCACAACCATCATTAACCACAAATGGAACATTTTACATTATAGAAAGTGCAGTGAGTGGAGCACTTGTTAGAACTAATTCTAATGGTAGAACAGGTACACAAGCAGATTTTAATTCTAATGAAACTGTATTTTTTGAATTAAATCCTGATACAGGTAGTTTTCATATTAATTCAAGTAATGGTAATTTAAGTTTAAATAACAATGTTAGTGAATCTATTTACACTAATGATGCAGGAAACCAATTAAGTGGTAGTGTAACTGCAAGTAATGCATTTGGAACTTCAGTAAGTACAACATTTAATGTGAATGTTTCAATAAACAATGCACCAACACCAAGTTTCAGTAATACAAGTGCAAACATAAATACAAATGGAGCAAGACCAAGTAACACAATCACCACAATATCATTTAGTGATACAGAAAGTGATACATTAAATCACGATACATTTGTATTCACAGACCCAAGTGGACAATTAAATGCTGTGAAAAGTGGTGATACTTATTTAATACAACCAACACAAAATTTAAGTGGTTCAGATTATCAAATGACAGGTTCAATTAGAGATGAACATGGATTTAGAACAGGTACAACCACACACGATATTACAATTGCACAGGCACCATTAGGAACATTAACCACAAATGGAACTTTCTATATTATTGAAAGTGCAGTAAGTGGAGCATTAATCAGAACAAACTCAAATGGATTTAGTGGAACACAAGGTGATTTAGGAGTAACTTATTCACCACAATATAACTCAGCAGCAGTTCAAGGATTTAGTGTATTTGAAAATGATGGTTCAACACCACATCAATTCGTTACATCATCTGCAGTAGGTGCCTTAAGTATAAAGGCAAATGTTAGTGAATCTGCATTTACAAGTGGAACAAGTTTAACTGCTTCAGTTCATTATACAGACCAATATGATAATGTTGGTAGTGGAAGTATAACCGTAAATGTTAGAACAAATACTGCTCCAACAATAACATTAACACCAAGTTCTCAAACTTTATCTACTGAACAAGTTACAAGTGGTTCATTTATTACAAGTGCAAGTTTTTCAGATACAGAAAGTGATACAATTAATTACGATAGTTTCTCATTGACAGGAACACATGGAAGTTTATTCACAGGTACAAGAGTGGGGGATGCGGTTCTCATCACAACCAATACTGATTTATCTGCAAGTAACCAACAATATCAGTTTACTGCAAATGTAGATGATGAACATGGATTCAATACAGGTACTTCAAATGGAACATTAACTGTAACACCTATGGTTTACTTTTATAAACAAACACAAGGTGTAGGTTCAATGAATTCAGGTAATGCAATCTCAATCTTGGGGGACCCAGGTGGTGATGATGTTGAACCAATAACAAGTGGTTCGGTGATTGCAAACTTCAAGAGTGGTTCAATAGGAGATAGTTCATTCTCAACAAACGCTGGAACCACAACATTAATCGCTTCACAAAGTGTAGGTGATTTAGGTGGTAATACTTTTAGAAATTTTGGAAATATAGATTTAAGTGGAAATAGTGGTAATGGACATAGTTGGTTAGCAGTATTCCCAAGTTCTTCTGCAATAGGTGGTAAACCAAACTCAATGGGAACTTCTTTGGGTGGAAGTACAGCAGGAGAATATGTAATTTATAATGATAACTCAATTGCAGATGCGGTCGAAACTGCAGGAGTATATTATTTTGAAGTGAATAGTGCAATAAGAGGTGTGGATAGATTTGGTATGATTCATGGTGTTGGAGCAAATACCGAATCATCACAATACTATCATCTATTACCATCAAGTGGTTCAGCACCAAGTAGTGAATTATAAGGAGAGATAAATGCCATTAAATTTTGGACAATCGTTAGGAGTAACAGGTAATATTAAGTTAACCGATGTTGAATTGGTTGCTGGTGGATATAGAACATTATCTACAAGTGCAGATACTGGTAGTATTCCTATTAATAGATTGGAAGATGGACAAGTATTTTACATACAAGATGATAATAAATTATTAAAAGTTAGTGAATCTATAGCAGATAATGTAAACACTTTTGAAAACACTTATGCATTTTTAGATTTTACATGGCCTTCAACTGCTGGTGAGGGTGGTGATTTACTACCAACAACAGATGCAACATATGATTTAGGTTCTGAATCCAAATCATGGCAAGATTTACATATTGATGGACAATTCAATATGGGTACGGGTATAGATTTTAATAGAATTGGAAGTGCTCAGTTAAATGTAACGGGTAGTTCCTTTAATTTCAAATCAACAGATAGTTCTGATTTATTTACAATTTATAATAATAGTGATGAATTATCAGTTCAATTTGATGATAAAGTATTAGTATTAGGTTCAACCACAGGTACACCACCTACTGCAGTAGCAGGTGGAATGTTTTATAGTGGTTCGGATGAGTGGTTTTTGGGATACGAAAACTCACCAACTTAATATTTATAATAGAACAAAAACACTCGAAAATCGAGTATAAACGGGAGAAAAATAATGGCACAATGGAGAAAAGTAGTAGTATCAGGAAGCTCGGCCGAGTTAAATGGCTTGACACTTTCTGGAGACTTGACCGTTGAAGGCGGTGACATTACTTTAGGAAGTACAAGTATCTTTTCCGGCGGAGATACTACTTCATTAAATAACATAGATGCTATCGATGCAACGACAGAATCGACAATTGAAGCTGCAATCGATACCTTAAGTAACTTAACAACAACTGGTACTCTGAACTCAGGTGCTATATCAAGTGGTTTTGGAAATATCGACATCGGTACTTCCACTTTAAACGCTGGAAACACAACACTTGATAATTTCACAAATAATTCAGCAGTAGCAGATTCACACTTTACTGGTTCGTTTACTGGTTCATTTGTGGGTGATGGTACAAACATTGATTTAAGTTCTAACACTACAATTGGTAGTGAAATGTTTAAAACAATTTCTGTATCAGGTCAAAGTGATATTGTAGCAGATTCAAATGCAGATACATTAACATTTGCAAATGGTGATGGTATATCAATCACAACAAATGCTGGAACAGATACAATAACTGTTGCAACATCTGCAATACCAAATTCATCCTTGTCTAACTCAACAATTAGTGGAGTTTCACTTGGAAGTAATTTAAATGATTTGACTGTAGATGATACTACAATTGAATTAAATAGTGGAACTACATTTAATGGTTCAGCCGCAAGAACAATATCTGCCAAAACTGCAGCAATCGCAGATGGTGGAGCAGCACTTGCAACTGCAGACCAGATTCACACATTCTACACCGCAGGTGGTAGTAATTTAGCAACTGCATTGAATACTGATTTAGGTGGTAACTTTACTATCGGTAATCAATCAGATGATACCGCAACATTTAGTGGTGGTGTTGTTATTGATGGTAATCTTGATGTAAATGGTACAATGACCACAATTGATAGTACTACATTAAAAGTTGCAGATAAATTTATCTTGGCAGCAAGTGGTTCATCAAGTGGTGATGGTGGATTTATTGTAGAAACTGATGGTACAGGTAATGGTACAGCATTCGGATACGATGATAGTGCATCTCGTTGGGGATTAACAAAAGCTGATGATACAGCAGAAAATGCTACATCAATAGACCCAAGACAATATGTGGTATCAGTTAGTGGTTCAGCAGCAGACCCAAGTGGAAATCCAAGTGATTTCGGTTCAAGTGATGCTGATAGAATCGGTATGATGCATGTGAATACTTCCACAGGAGAAATATTCATATTTAGTTAATAACAATTAAATGAGGTTACGATGGCAGTAAGAGCTAAAGAACATATTAATGTTGTTGATGAAGTATCAAAATTAAGTAAGGTTGAAATAGAGTTCTTGTTTGAATTAATTAAGAACTCTATGATACCTGGTAGAAATATTAATATTATTTTTGATATCATTAATAAATTAAAGTCTCAACATAAATTATATGGTGTTGATACTAAAGATTTGAAAGTTTCTAAAAAGGAACCACAAATCGCAAAAACAAAAGAAGAGAAAGCTCGTGAACTTCTAAAAGAAGAAGATGGAGAACTCTTTATAAAAGAATAACTTTATTGGCCTGATGTGTGGCAACATTAGGAAGTGGGCCGAAAGGTAACCAACCATAAGGAGATAAAATAAATGCCAAATTGGAAAAAAGTCATAGTAAGTGGGTCTAATGCTCACTTAAATCAAGTAACAGCAAGTTATTTTTCAGGTGATGGTAGTGGATTAACTGGTGTAGGTAGTTCCATTACGATTCAAGATGAGGGAAGTACCCTTACAACAGCAGCATCTCAAATAAATTTCGTAGGTAGTGGTGTAACTGCTACAACAAGTGGTAATAATGTAACTGCAACTATCGCAGGTGTAGATTTAATTAATGTTTTTGAAGCTGATGGTAATGGTGATTTACAACCAGCGGATTCCAATGAGGGTATAAGTGTATTCTATGAGTACGATAGTAACAATGATATTCAACCGAGAGCATAAAAATTAAGATGATTATTCAACAAAATAATATTTATATGAAACGAGGAATTTTATAAAATGGCAACAAAAAATCTAGTCCCAAGAGCGAATAAGGAAGGTCAGTTAGGAACTGATGCTAAACAATGGAATAAAGTTATTGCCCATACAGGTAGTTTCCAAGCAGTTAGTAGTTCTTTAATACCTGATGCAACAAACACATATGATTTAGGTACTTCAGATAAATTTTGGAGAGATATTTATGTATCAAGTGGTTCTATTAAATTTGTAGACCCAAGTGATAATAGTGTTGCCTCAACAATATCTGTATCTTCAGATGGAACACTTAATATTGGTTCTGCAGTTGTTAGTGGTAGTAGTATACCAGATGCAGATAACACTTATGATTTAGGTAGTTCAGCAAAACAATGGAAAGATTTATATATTAATGGTACTGCAAATATTGATACACTTACATTAACAAGTGGTGCCTCAGTTACGACTATTAATGACGAAGATGATATGAGTTCAAATAGTGCAACCGCACTTGCAACTCAACAAAGTATTAAAGCCTATGTGGATTCCCAAGTAACCGCTCAAGATTTAGATTTTCAAGGAGATAGTGGTGGAGCATTATCTATTGATTTAGATACTGAAACATTAGATATCGCAGGTGATGGGGCAGGTATTTCTACTGCAGGTAGTGGTAATCAAATAACAATTAGTGGAGACCACGATGCCTTAACAAACTTCGTAGCAAACGAACACATCGACCACACATCAGTAACATTAACCGCAGGTACTGGTTTGACTGGTGGTGGAGACATTAGTTCTAATAGAACTTTTGCAGTAGATGGAGTATTAGAAGATTTAGACACACTTGGAGCAGCATCATCAGATGGTGAATTTATTGTAGCGACTGGAGCAGGTGCTTTCGCGTACGAAAGTGGAGCTACCGCCTTAACAAGTTTAGGTGCAACTGCAACAGGTCAAGCAGTATTAACAGGTTCAAATGCAGCAGCTATTAGAGGTACAATCGGAGTAGATGCAGCTGGAACAGACAACTCAACAGATGTAACTTTAAGTGGTACACCTGATTACATCACAATTAGTGGACAAACAATCACAAGAAACACAATTGATATTGGTGATGATACAAATTTAACTGCTGGAACTGGTATAACACTAACAGGTGATACACTATCCACTACAGATTCAGAAATTGTTCACGATAATTTAAGTGGATT
>Ga0255772_10002198_pt1 | contig 19186 bp, 18 predicted proteins | sample 071ome_34_FD_179970 | JGI IMG/M metagenome (GOLD analysis project Ga0255772, IMG submission 179970) | Coastal salt marsh microbial communities from the Groves Creek Marsh, Skidaway Island, Georgia - 071411BT metaG (version 2) | ecosystem: Environmental > Aquatic > Marine > Intertidal zone >...
GCCGACTCGAAGTCACCGGAACCCAGTCCGAGATCCAAAGGTCCGGTGAATTAAGGTCCGGCGATGCGACGCGCTGGCCTCACCCTGCTCGCTGCCGCTGTGTTGAGCAGCTGCGGAGCCGACGACCCCATCGAATCTGTCTTCTCGACGCTGCCGCCGACGACGAGCACCATTGCCGAGGCGGCGACCGACACGACCACGAGCGCTCCCTCAACCGACGACGAGCCGAGCGAATCCGAGTCCGACCCCATCGAGCCAGAGCCTGAGCCGGTCGCCCCGACGACCACTGCGCCACCCGCCATCCCCGGCCCTGACCAAGCCCTGCTTGACTCGGTCGAGATCGCTGGGCAGACGATCGGCACGGTCGAACAGGCGATCGGGTTGGCCTTCCACCCGACCAGCGGAACGGTGCTGCTCGCTCAGCGCACCGGTCTTGTCATCGACTTCTCGGACGCCCGTGCCGGCGACACCGTGCTCGACCTTCGCGACGACCTCTCGATGGTCGGTGAGAGCGGCCTCCTGGCCATGACCTACGACCCGCCGGCGGAGCACCTGTACGTGAGCTTCATCAACGCCGCCAACGACAATCGCATCGTTGCGTACGACGTTGACGAGGCCGGGCTGCCGCAAGCAGACACGGCTGACGTCATCTTGGCGGTCGACCAACCAGACATCATTCACAACGGCGGACATATCGCCTTTGGCCCCGACGGGCAGCTTTATGTCGGGCTCGGCGATGGAGGGCCGGGAGACGACCCGGACGATCGCGGTCAGTCGCTCGACTCGCTGCTCGGAAAGATCCTCCGAATCACGCCGGAACCCGGCAGTGAAGCGGGCTACTCGATACCCGATGACAACCCCTTCCTCGAGGTCGACGGAGCTGCGGGGGAGATCTGGGCCTACGGGCTGCGAAACCCCTGGCGGTTCGGGTTCGATCGGGCGACCGGAGACTTCTACACGGGCGATGTCGGACAGTACGTCGTGGAGGAAATCAACTTCGTTCCGGCAGGTGAGTCAGGCGCCAACTTCGGCTGGGCGCGTCTTGAGGGCCCGATCCGCCGCGGCTCGACCCCCGCCGACCACGTCCCGCCGCTCTCCTTCTACAACCATGACGACGGACGCTGCGCCATCATCGCGGGCACGGTGTACCGAGGCACGGCGATCCCGGAACTTCGGGGCGCCTTCGTGTACGGCGACTACTGCGACGGCCAAGTTCGTGCGCTCACCCAGATCGACGGCGACGTGATCAGCCAGCGATCGCTGGGTATCACAACCGGGCAGCTCACGGGCTTTGCCGAAGATCTCGGAGGCGAGCTCTACGTCCTCAATCTCGCCGGCGAGATCATCAAGATCACTCCAGGCTGATCGGCACCCTCAGCCAGCTCGCTCGGCCCCGAGGAGCTCTTCGAGGGTGCCGCTCTCGAGAGCGAGAAGGGCCGCCTCAGCCTCGGCTTCGGTGACGACCCCTTCGAGAATCGCTGCCTCGAGATCACCGCCGCCAGCGATCAAGACCACTGCCGCGATGACTCCGCCGCGGTCGAGCGCATCAGGAGGTGCAACCGGATCGGGCTGTTCGGCGGCCGGCTCTGTCGGTACCGCGGTGACGGGCACGGTCGTACTCGTCGACTCCACGAGCGGGGGAGGGGTTTCGTCCTCGCCCTCGGGCTCCACGGTGGCGGACGGCCCGCACGCCGTGAGGACGGATGCGGCGATCAGGATCGGTAGCACGGCGTTCGCGCCGGCTCGGATCACAGCCAAGCCGGCCAGCCGTCATCAGCAGGGTGAATGGAGGGATAGATCGGTGCTGGCCCGGGTTCGGGTGTGGGGTAGACGGGGTAGGTGGGTGCTGGCCCGGGTTCGGGTGTGGGGTAGACGGGGTAGGTGGGTGCGGGAACTGGATTGGTCGGTGCCGGCGTGGGATAGGTGGGCGCAGGAGCCGTGTCGGTCGGCGGCAGGGGTGCCGGTGGAATTGTCGGCGGGACGACCGGCAACAAGTCGAGGAGGTCCGCGATCACCATCGACGGATCGATGCCGTGATCGAGGAGGGCGTCATGAACCGCTCGATCATCCTCAAGATGGGCGCCGATCTCGGCGAGACGCGCTTTGGCCGCGTCGCGGACTGCGGCGAGGCGAGTGCGGATATCGCCGATCGATGCAGCGATCTGCTCATACAGCGTGCCGTTGCGAGTCCGCTTGGTGAGGGTGGCGAGTTGGTCGTCCGTAAAGCTTCCGCGGTCGCGCAGGGTTCCAAGGCGCTCCGATGCCTCGCGAACGGCGGGGTCGGCCAGTGCATCGACGACGTCGGCGTCGACCCCCAGCGCAGTGAGCGTGTCGGCAACCACCGTCTCGAGTTCTTCAATACCGGACGATGACGCAGCACGTGTGGTGTCGCTGGCCACCGCCGGTGTTGCGAGGGCGACGGCGGCGACCAAGGCCGCGATCGGAACGTTGAGGTTTCGAGAGAAAGGCATGTCACGCTCCGAGAGGGGTTGTGATGGCCACCGCACCCCACACGGTATTTGTTACGGCAGGTTGGCGGCGGGACTTGAGCGATTTCGCCGTCTATTCGGGCGCCTGGACTGCTGCGTCGTGGAGCGGGTGAGGAGAATCGAACTCCCATCATCAGCTTGGAAGGCTGAGGTTCTAGCCGTTGAACTACACCCGCGTGTGGGGTCAGGGTAGCGGCGCCGTGACGATGGTGTCGCGTCGGGTTGCCCACACGTTGGGCATCACCGTCGCGGTTCGGTCGGTCGCATGCGCCGAGCCGACGCCCAACATCGGGTGGGAGTGGAACGAAACCGTTTTGCGTCGCCGGTGTTCTCGGTGGTCGGCGTCGGACCGGAGCGTCACCCCATCCAGTTAGGCTGCGCCCTGATGAAGAGCACTGTGGAGACCCTCGACGACAACCGGGTGAAGCTCTCGGTTGAAGTCGACGAAGAAACATTCGACGTCGCCGTCGACGCTGCGTTCAAGCGCATTGCGAAAGAGGTTCGCATGCCGGGCTTCCGTCCCGGCAAGGCGCCCCGTCGCCTGCTCGAGGCGCAGTTCGGTCGTGCGGTTGGCCGCGAAGAGGCCCTGCGCGAGGCGATGCCCGAGTACTACGCCCAGGCTGTGATCGAGCACGACGTCGACGTCGTCGCTCCACCGGAGATCGAAATCACCGGCGGCCAGGAGGACGGCCCCGTGCAGTTCGACGCCGTCGTCGAGATCCGGCCCTCCGTTAGCGCTGCCGGCTACGACGGTCTGCGGGTCGAGATCCCGAACCCCGTCGCCAGCGACGAAGAGATCGACGAGCAGATCGACAATCTGCGCCGCAACTTCGCCGAACTGTCCGCGGTCGAGCGGGCTGCCGCTGACGAAGATCACGTCACGATCGATATCGAGGCAACCCACGGCGACGAGCCCGTCCCCGGCCTCACCACCACGGACTACGACTACCTCCTCGGTTCGGGCGCCGTCGTGCCCGAGATCGACGAGAACCTCCGGGGCGCCTCCGCCGGTGACCAGATCGAGTTCTCGGCCGACCACCCGGATCCCGAAGAAGAGGAGCCGCTGCAGTTCTCGATCACCGTCAAGGAGGTAAAGGAAGCCATCCTTCCCGACCTCGACGACGAGTTCGCCAAGGCCAACTCCGAGTTCGAGACGGTCGAGGATCTTCGCGCTGACATGGCCGACCGCATGAACACGATGCGGATCCAGCAGGCCAACATGGCGGTGCAGCAAAACACCGCCGAGGCGCTCGCTGCGCTCGTCACCGACGAGATCCCGGAATCGATGATCGAGAACGAGATCAACGCTCGCATTCAGGATCTCGTCCAGCGTCTGCAGCAGCAGGGGATGGATGTCGGTGCGTACCTCGAAGCGGTCGGCCAGACGGCGGAAACGTTGGCTGCGGAATTCCGTGAGCCCGCCGAGCAAGCCGTCAAGGTCGACCTCGCGCTTCGGTCGGTCGCCGACCTCCAGGGGCTGGTGCCCGACGACGCTCGCATCGATGAGGTCATCGCCGAGATGGCCGGCCCGAGCGGTCAGGACCCTGATGAACTCAAGGCCCGTCTCGCCGAGGTCGGTCAGATCTCCGCGCTTCGCGCCGACCTCGCGAAGCAGGCCGCCATGGAATGGCTCATCGACAATGTCGAACTCGTCGACGAGCATGGCGAGGCCATCGATCGCGAGGCTCTGGAATTCCCTGCCCGCGGTGCCGAAGAGGACTCAGAAGAGGAAGAGTGACAGGTATGGACATGAACCCCCGCAACTATCTCGTCCCCACCGTTGTCGAGCAGACCAACCGCGGTGAGCGCGGCTACGACCTCTACTCGAAGCTGCTGAAGGAGAACATCATCTTCATTGGCACGCCGATCGATGATCAGATCGCCAACCTGATCTGCGCCCAGCTGCTGCACCTCGAGTCGGAGAACCCCGACAAGGACATCAACCTCTACATCAACAGCCCGGGCGGCGACATCAACGCCCTGTTCGCGATCTACGACACGATGTCCTACATCAAGCCCGACATCACCACGATCTGCTTCGGCCAGGCCGCGTCTGCCGCCGCAGTCCTGCTCGCCTCAGGCGCGAAGGGCAAGCGTCTGGCACTCCCGCACGCCCGCATCCTGATCCACCAGCCCTACGCCGGTGCTCAGGGGCAGGCATCCGACATCGAGCTCATCGCCGCCGAGATCCAGCGGATGAAATCCAGCCTCGAAGAGGTGCTGGCCCACCACACCGGGCAGACCGTCGAGAAGATCTCCGCCGACACCGATCGTGACTTCGTCATGACCGCGCACGAGGCAAAGGAGTACGGGATCATCGATGAGGTCATCGAAACGCGTAATGTGGTGGACAACAGCGGGCCGATCACGGCCATTAGCTGAAGTCTGAGGGGGCGACTGCGTGGCCAAGTTCGGTGAGGGTGGAGAACTCCTGAAGTGCTCGTTTTGCGGGAAGTCGCAAAAGCAGGTCAAGAAGCTGATCGCTGGCCCCGGCGTCTACATCTGCGACGAGTGCATTGATCTCTGCAACGAGATCATCGAAGAAGAACTGGCCGACACCTCCGACGTTTCGCTCGGTGAGCTGCCATCGCCTCGCGAGATCTACGCTTTCCTGAACGACTACATCGTCGGACAGGATCAGGCGAAGCGGATCCTGTCCGTTGCGGTCTACAACCACTACAAGCGCGTCGAGCTGGGGAACAGCCTCGATGGCGAGGTCGAGCTGTCGAAGTCCAACATCTTGTTGATCGGCCCCACGGGCTGCGGCAAGACCTTGATGGCCCAGACCCTCGCCCGCATGCTCAACGTGCCGTTTGCGATCGCCGACGCCACCGCCCTCACTGAGGCCGGCTACGTCGGCGAAGATGTCGAGAACATCCTGCTGAAGCTGATTCAGGCCGCCGACTACGACGTCAAGAAGGCGGAGACCGGCATCATCTATATCGACGAGATCGACAAGGTCGCCCGCAAGAGCGAAAACCCGTCGATCACGCGTGACGTGTCGGGCGAAGGCGTGCAGCAGGCCCTGCTCAAGATCCTCGAGGGAACCTCAGCTGCCGTGCCGCCCCAGGGTGGGCGCAAGCACCCGCATCAGGAGTTCCTGCAGATCGACACCACCAACGTGCTGTTCATCTGTGGCGGCGCTTTCGCCGGCATCGAAAAGATCGTGGAGAACCGAATCGGGGCCAAGGGTGTCGGTTTCGGTGCCGATATCCGTCGCCCAGAAGACAAGGATCTCGGGGCGATCTTCAGCGACGTCAAGCCCGAGGATCTCGCCAAATTCGGCCTGATCCCCGAGTTCATCGGCCGCCTGCCGGTCGTCGGCGCGGTCAACCACCTCGAGCGCGATGCGCTCGTTGAGATTCTCACCGAGCCGCGCAACGCCCTCGTGAAGCAGTACCGCAAGATCTTCGAGTTCGAGAACGTCGAACTCGAGTTCACCCTCGAGGCGCTCGATGCGATCGCCGAAGAGGCGATCAAGCGCAACACCGGCGCCCGTGGTCTTCGGTCGATCCTTGAGGAAACCCTCCTGGAGACGATGTACGACATCCCTGGCCGCGACGACGTCGCCAAGGTTGTCGTCACCCGCGAGTGTGTGGTCGATGACGACGTCGCTCCTGATGTCGTCACGCTCGGCGCCGACCGCCGCGCCAGCTAGCACCCCGTGGAGTTCGACGAGGCGCTCGCTCGGCTCGATGCGCTGATCAACTACGAGACCGTTCCGCGGGCTGGCGCAATCGACGGCCTCACGCTCGAGCCCATGCAGGAACTAATGAGCCTGCTCGGCGATCCGCAGCAGGCCTATCCGGTCATCCACATCACCGGCACCAACGGCAAAGGCTCGACCACCCGCCTGATGGAGTCGCTGCTCCAGGCGATGGGGCTTCGGGTCGGCACCTACACCAGCCCTCACCTCGAATCGGTTGTCGAACGCATCCGCCTCGGTGGCGAGCCGATCAGTGCCGACGCGTTCGGTGAGGCCATCGGCACCGTCCTCACGGCCATCGAGGCGAGTGGCCGTGAACCCATGACCTGGTTCGAGACCGTCACCGCTGCTGCGCTGTTGGAATTCGCCAACGAGGCGGTCGACATTGCGATCGTCGAGGTCGGCATGCTCGGCCGCTACGACGCCACCAATGTCGTGTCCGCACAGGTGGCTGTCATCACCAACATCGGGCTTGACCACACCTCTGGAGAAGGGGAGTGGCGTCGAGCAATCGCATCCGAAAAGGCAGGCATCATCGAGCCGGCGTCCACCCTGGTGCTCGGCGAACTCGATGAGTCACTGCACTCGATCTTCCTCGACGAGGGGCCGGCGCGAGCCGTCGTCCGCGGCGAGGCATTCGACCTCACCGACGATCGCCTTGCGGTCGGCGGCCGCCTGCTCGGCGCGCGCACGCCGCGGGGTCTCTACGACGAGGTGTTTTTGTCGCTGCATGGAGCCCATCAGGCCGAGAATGCTTCGCTGGCGCTCACGGCCGTCGAGGAATTCTTCGATTCGCCGCTGCCCGACGATGTTGTCGAGGAGGCCTTCGGCACGATCGTCGTCCCCGGCCGTCTCGAGGTCGTGCACCGCAGCCCCACGATCGTGGTCGACACTGCACACAACGTGCCGGGGGCTGCGGCGCTTGCCGAGTCGATTGCCGACGACTTCGGTCAGGGAGGCCGTCGATACCTCGTCCTCGGGATGCAAGACGGACGAGTACCCGTCGACGTCGCTCGCGCGTTGCAGGTGGCGAACTATCAGCTGGTTGCGACCTGCACGGCGCCCACCGCTCGCGGCGTGGACGCAGAGTCGCTCGCTGATGCGGTGCGGGAGGCCGGCGGTCAGGCCGACGCCGTCTTCGACGTCGAGTCGGCGTTCGATCATGTCTACAACCAGGCCGAGGACGACGACCTGATCGTTGTCGCCGGTTCGAATCCGGTCGTCGGCATCGTGCGGGCCCTCGCCGAAGATCTGTAGGCCTGTCGTCGGGCACTGGCCGATCGAACGTCGAGCCGTGTCAGCTCACCGATAGCCTCGCAGCCATGAATCGCACGTTCATCATCTGCAAGCCCGACGCCGTCGAACGAGGCCTCGTTGGCCAGATCCTTAGCCGTTTCGAGACCAAGGGATTCTCGATCGTTGCCGCCGAGCTGCGCACGCTTGATGCCGACACGCTCGCTCGTCACTACGAGGAGCATGTCGGCAAGGGCTTCTACAACGACCTGGTCGCCTTCATGAGCCGCGGTCCGGCGCTCGTTGCCGTCATCGAGGGCCCGGAGGGCACCTGGGAGACCGTTCGCGAGATGATGGGCGCCACCAACCCCATGAAGTCAGCCCCCGGCACGATCCGCGGCGATTTTGGTACCGAGTTCACCGAAAACCTGATCCACGGATCCGACTCCGCCGAGTCGGCCGCCCGCGAGATCGGCATCTTCTTCCCCGAACTGGGCTGATCCCGTTCGGGGTCGGGCAGGATCCCATCAATTGAGCGCGCCTACCGCGCGAGAGACCTCACGTTGCGTAGTCATATGGACACGGCCCGTCGGACTGTTGCAGTTTGGTGACCTTTCCGGCGTACACTTTCGTCCCACGTGGTGGAAGTCAACGGTTTCCACTGCCGCACACCCGCTCCCGTTCCCCTCGACTCGAGGCACTCTCATGGTTGCAGACTCCCTGCTTTCGAGCTTTGGCGCCGTCATCGGACGGGATATGGCCGTCGATCTCGGCACGGCGAACACGCTCGTGTACGTGCGTGGCGAAGGCATCGTTCTCGACGAACCGTCGGTGGTCGCCATCAACACCAACGACGGGCGGCCGCTTGCGGTCGGCATTGAGGCCAAGCGGATGATCGGCCGCACACCCGCGAACATCCAGGCGATCCGTCCCCTGAAGGACGGCGTGATCGCCGACTTCGAGATCTGCGAGAAGATGCTCCGGTACTTCATCCAGAAGGTGCATCAGCGCAAGTGGGCCAAGCCCCGAATGGTGATCGCCGTTCCGTCGGGCATCACCGGCGTTGAGCAGCGAGCAGTGCAAGAAGCCGCCGAGTTCGCCGGCGCCCGCAAGCCCGCGTACATCATCGAAGAGCCAATGGCGGCAGCGATCGGCGCTGGTCTCCCGGTGCAGCACCCGACCGGCAACATGATCGTCGACATCGGCGGTGGCACCACCGAAGTCGCCGTGATCTCACTCGGCGGCGTGGTCGCGAGCCAATCGGAGCGAGTCGGTGGCGATGAACTCGACGATGCGATCATCCAGTACATCAAGAAGGAGTTCAGCCTGGCGCTCGGCGAGCGGACGGCTGAGGAGATCAAGATGCAGCTCGGTACGGCGTGGCCGCTCGAGCGTGAGATCCGGGCCGAAGTCCGTGGCCGCGACCTTGTCAGCGGTCTGCCTCGCACGATCGTCGTCTCGACCAACGACATCCGCGAAGCGCTCGAAGAGCCCGTCGCTGCGATCTGTGATGCCGTGAAGTCGACCCTCGACAAGACTCCGCCCGAACTCGCCGCCGACATCATGGACAGTGGCATCACGCTCGCCGGTGGCGGTGCGCTGCTCAAGGGCATCGACGAACGTCTCTACGACGAAACCGGCATGCCCATCCGCATCGCCTCGGATCCGCTCTACGCGGTTGCGACTGGTTCGGGCCAGGTGCTGGAAGAATTCGAAGCGCTGCGTGGTGTGGTCCTGAGCTCGGGCGAGCTCTAGCTGTCGCACCATGGCGCTGACCCAGCGCTCCATCGGGAAATCCCGACAACGCTTGATCTTGCTGGTGTTGACGGCGATCACCCTGCTCTCGCTCGATCTCAGCAGCTTCGGCCCGCTCGGAACAGCGCAACGGCTTCTTCGCGACCTTCTGCACCCGATCACCGAGGTGGCGGGCGCAATCGTCTCGCCGTTCTCCGATGCCTGGAACGCCGTCTTCGACTACGACGATCTCGAAGCGCAGAACCGTCTGCTCACCGAGCGAATTCAACAACTCGAGGGCAACGAACTGGCGGTCGAGGCCGAGCGAGCCGAGTTCGAACGGCTGCGTGCCGCCACAGGCGTCGACGTTCGCCCCGACCTCGCCCGGGTGACGGCGACCGTGGTTCGAGGCGGGGTCGGCAACTTCGACGACGACGTCATCACGATCGACAGAGGGAGTCAGGACGGCGTGCGCACTGGCATGGCCGTGGTCACGAACGCAGGGCTCGTCGGCCGGGTCGAGCGCGTCGACGCAACCACCTCGGCCGTGCTACTGCTCACCGACACCGATCTGATCGTCGGCGTGCGACTCGCCGACACCGACGAGGTCGGGCTCGGCCACGTCGACCCCGACGATCCCTCGATCTTCGTCGTCGATACCGGCTTGGAATGGCCCGAGGACGGTAACGAGTCGCTGCTGCCGGCGCTCGACACCGTTGTGGTCACTGCGGCGACCAGTCGCTACCCGGCAGAGATTCCGCTCGGCCGTATTGTCGAAGTCCTGCCTGGCGACGAGGACATGCTCACCATGCACGTCCGCGTCGCTCTCGCCAACGACATCACCGACCTCGGCTTCGTCTCGGTGTTGCTCGCCGAAGGGGTCGACCAAGTGCCGCTCGACGAGCCCGTCCCGAGCACGTCGATCCCGCTCACCACCACGACCTCCGCTGGGGAGGGATCGTGAACACCCCGGTCCGGCTGGGCATCGTCTTCGTCGTGGCGCTCGTCATCCAACTGACGGTCTTCGTCGATGTGCGAATCTTCGGCGTCGCACCGGAACTGCTCGCCCTCGTCGCCGTCGTCGCAGCGTTCTTCGTTGGCCCTGAGCGGGGCCCGGTCATCGCCTTTGTCGCCGGCCTGCTGTGGGACGTCTATCTGCCGACTCCGCTTGGCGTCTCGGCGGTCATCTTCGCCGTGGTCGCGTATGTCGTCGCCACGCTCAATGAGGGACTGTTCCATGACACTCGGGCCCAGCTCGTCGGTGTGGTTGCTGTCGGCAGCGCCGCCAGCGTGGTCGGCTATGCACTGCTCGGCGCGATCGTGGGGGAGGGAGGCCTGATTTCGGCCGATCTGATCGTGATCGCCCTCGTCGTTGGCGCATTCAATGCCGCACTCGCGCCGATCGCCGCGCCGATCATGGTGTGGGCGCTCGCTGCGGAGGTCGATCGTCGATGACCGACGGCGCCCTCCGAATGCGGGTCTTTGCCTTCATCGCCCTCGTGTTGTTCGGCGGGCTTGTCGCTCGGCTGTGGTATCTGCAGGGACTCGAGGCTCAGCGCGAGGAATTCCAGCAGCGGGCCCAGACCAATGTGCTCGAAGAGGTCTACGAGGAGGCACCGCGGGGTCGCATTCTCGACCGCAACGGCCGGGTCATCGTCGATAACAAGGTCGTCGAGGTGGTCACGATCGACCGCGGGATCGTCGACGACCTCGACCCCGTCGAGCGTGATGAGATGTTTCTGCGCCTCGCCATTGCCATCAGTCGCTCGGGTCGGCTCACCAAGGTCGGTGACATCGTCGACCAATACGGCGACCGTTCTTACGGTCCGTTCGAGCGAGTGCCCGTCGCGGTCGACGTCAACCCCGAGCTGCTTGTGTTCCTTGGCGAGCGCCAAGATCAGTTTCCCGGCGTCAACGTGGTGCAACGCACCGTGCGGAGCTATCCCTACGGCACGACGGCGGCGCATCTGCTCGGCTATGTCGGTCCGATCACCCGAACCGAGTGGCAGGCCCGCAACCAGCTGATCGATCCGGACGACCCGGGCGCGAAGACCTACCAGCTCAACCACGAGATCGGGAAGACCGGCGTCGAACTCATCTTCGAAGATGCATTGCGCGGCGTGCCCGGCACCCGCTTTATCGAGGTCGATGCCAGCCGCAAGGTCGTGCGGGAATACGACTACGTCCCGCCGGTTCCGGGCAACGACGTCTGGCTGTCGATCGATCTTGATCTGCAAGCACTCGCCGAACAGGAACTCGCCGAAGGTCTCGCGGCCGCTCGGGCCCGGACGCCACGAGCAGGGGAACCGGCGAACGTTGCGGCAGCGGGGAGCGTTGTCGCCATCGACCCCCGAAACGGTGATTTGTTGGCGATGGCGTCGTTCCCGACCTACGAACCGGCCGACTTCGTCAACGGCATCACCGCCACGCAATTCCGCGAGCTGACGTCGGAGGACAACTTCTCACCGATCCTCAACCGGGCGATCCAGGGCACGTATGCGCCGGGTTCAACGTTCAAGCTGGTCACCGCGCTCGCGGCGTTGCAGGAAGGGGTACTCGGTGACGAGGGTCTTCGTCGGGCAACCGACCTGTATCTCGACACGGGTGCCTACACGTACTCGAACTGCTTCCGAGAATCGAGCACCTGCCTCTTCAGCAGCCCGTACAACGACGGCGGCCGGTTCGTCGACCTTCCGGCTGCGCTCCGAGTTTCAAGCGACACGTACTTCTACGAGATCGCTGGCGAGGGTTTCTGGACTCGTCCGAGCGAGCCCGACGACGACGGTCTTCGTCCCGACGAGGGAATCCAGTTGTGGGCGCGCAAGCTCGGTTTTGGTGCTGATTCAGGTTTGCAGATCCCCTACGAGCGTTCGGGGGTTGTCCCCGATCGCGACTATTACGACCGTCAGTTCGATGCTGGCGTGTTTGCTGTCGACGGAAGCCAGTGGTTCGCCGGGGCGACCATCAATCTGTCGATCGGTCAGGGCGAGCTGCTGATCACGCCGTTGCAGCTGGCGAATGCCTATGCGACGTTCGGCAACGGCGGTGCACTTCATCAGCCGAACGTTGCGGTGCGGGTCACTGATCCCAACGGGGAGTTGGTGCGTGAGTTCGGGCCCCGTGTGCTGCGCGACCTGGAGATCCCCGAGGAGTTTCAGGCGCCGATCGAGGAAGGCTTGCTTGGTGCCACGATGGACACCGGAGGTACCGCGACTCGCGTCTTCGGGCAGGCCGACTTCAACGTGTGGAACTGGCCGGTCGCGGGCAAGACCGGTACCGCCGAGGTCGACTTGAAGGCGGATACGTCGTTGTTCGCTGCCTACGGCCCCGTTTACCGTCCGGGGTCGGCGGTCGGGCTCGACACGGTGCCCGAGGTAGCGCTCTCGGTGGTGATGGAGGAGTCCGGGTTCGGCAGCGCGTCAGCGGCGCCGGTCGCTGCGGCAATCTTCGAACATCTCGCCACGGATACCGTGCCCGTCGCCCGATCACTCAACGAGACGGCCCGGTACGCCCTCGGCCTGATCGATGACGATGGCCAGACGACGACCAGCGCAGGGGCAAACGGATGACCACGTTCTCGGCCGCCGGCGGTCGTTTCCGCGAAGAGCGCGACCCGTGGTGGTTCGTCGTCGACCCGCTCCTGATCCTGTCGGTCATGGCGATCACGGCGATGGGTGCACTGCTGGTCTACTCAGCCACCCGCGGTCCCGCCACCGAACTCGATCCGGCCGATAGGTCGTTCCTCACCCGCCAGGTCCTCTTCGCCGTTGTCGGCGCCGGCTTCGGTCTCTTCGCTGCGCTGATCAATATCGAACGTATCCGGAGCCTCGTGAGTGTTGCCTACATCGCAACGCTGGGCCTGCTCTTCGGCGTCGTGCTCTTCGGTGCCGACATCAACGGCACTCAGGCCTGGTATCGAGTCGGTGGCTTCACGTTCCAGCCGTCGGAACCCGGCAAACTCGTGCTCATCGTCGCCCTCGCCACTGTGTTCTCCGGCGACCGCGTTGGTTTCCAGCGCATGGCGGCCGGCCTGCTCTTGGCCGGCGTACCGATCGGTCTCATCTTGCTGCAGCCTGATCTTGGCACCGTGCTCGTCTACATCGTCATCACCGCCGTGATGATCACGATGAGCAACATCTCGATGCGGCTGATCTTGCTCCTCGTGCTCGCTGCCATTACGGCGATCACGATGATCTTCACCTCCGATGTGCTCGAGGACTACCAGAAGGACCGGTTGACGGTCTTCGTGCTCGACGACGAGGCCATCGCCGAACTGGGGGCCGATGCCGTGCGCGTGGCCTACAACGCCGAACAATCCCAGATCGCCATCGGCAACGGCGGATTGACGGGCACCGGCTTGTTCCAGGGCACACAGACCAGCTCGAACCTCGTACCTGAACAGCAGACCGACTTCATCTTCTCGGTGGCGGGAGAGGAGCTCGGCTTCCGTGGTGCGGCAATCCTGCTCGTGCTGTTCGCCGTGGTCGTCCTGCGGATCTGGCGGGTCGCGGTCCGGGCCTCCGACGAGTTCGACCGTCTCCTCGCGGTGGGTGTGATGTCGATGTTCGTGTTCCAGGTCTTCCAGTCCGCCGGGATGACGATGGGGATGATGCCGGTCACGGGTATTCCGATGCCGTTCGTGTCGTACGGCGGATCGTCGATGCTCACCTCGATGATCGCAATCGGCCTGATTCTGGGCGTCTACCGCCGCCGCTTCGACTACGTCCGAGCCTGAGCGGGAATTCGGAGAGCACCGAAGTGCGCCTTACGGGACGTGCTGTCCGCAGGCGGCGGCGACAGGTGATGACCGCCTCCGGACGCTGGCGGTGGATTCACCGGGCGGTCGGAGCGCGCCGGTAGCCTGTCACGATGCCGTCCGGCGCCCCCTCCACCGATCTCTGGCCCCGCCTTGAGCCACTCCTGCCCCAGGTGCAAAAGCCGGCGCGCTACATCGGGTGTGAAGACGGCATGCAGACCCCCGAGCACGGGCCTGACAAGACCTCCTGGCTGTTCACGTACCCGGACACCTACGAAATCGGGCTGCCCAACGCCGGACTCCAGATCCTCTACGAGATCATCAACGAACGCCCGGATGCCGCTGCCGAGCGCTCGTACGCCCCCTGGGTTGACTTGGAAGAACTCATGCGCCGTGAGGGGCTGCCGTTGTTCTCGGTCGACACCCACAAACCGGCCGGCGAGTTCGACATCATCGCCTTCAACCTCTCGGCCGAGTTGACCTACACGAACCTCGTCAACTGCATCGATCTCGCCGGCGTGCCGGTCCACTCCGCTCGACGTTCGGATGCCGATCCACTCATCGCGGTCGGCGGTCACTGCACCTACAACCCCGAACCGATCGCCGACTTCGTCGACCTGGTCGTGCTGGGCGACGGCGAAGAAGTCATCGGCGACATCACCGACCTCGTCGGCGAGTGGAAGCGCAACGGCAAGAACGCCGGCACCCGCGAAGGTCTGCTCCGAGAGCTCTCGAAGATCGAGGGCGTCTATGTCCCATCGATGTACGAGGTCGAGTACGACGGCGAGTTCCTCGCCGCCGTCACTCCCCGGTACCCCGACGTGCCCGAGAAAGTCGAAAAGCGCACCGTCGCCGACCTCGCCGATTGGCCGTACCCCAAGCAGCAGCTCGTCCCGATGACCGAGGTCGTCCACGATCGCCTCGCTGTCGAAGTTTTCCGTGGCTGCACGCGCGGGTGTCGCTTCTGCCAGGCGGGCATGATCACCCGTCCCGTGCGTGAGCGCCCCGCCGAGCAGGTCAGCCGCATGATCTCGGAGGGCCTCCAGCGCACCGGATACGACGAGGTGTCGCTCACCTCGCTTTCCACCGCCGACTTCTCCGGGATCGAGAAGGTCGTCGCCGACACCGTGTCCGATCAAGGCGTGGGCCAAGTGTCGGTGGCGCTGCCGTCGCTGCGAGTCGACGCTTTCACCGTCGGTATCGCTGCTGAACTCCAGCGGGCCCGTCGCACCGGCCTCACCTTCGCCCCCGAAGCCGGCTCCTGGCGCATGCGTCAGGTCATCAACAAGCTCATCCGAGAAGAAGACCTCTACGGCGCCGTCGAATCGGCCTACAGCCAGGGCTGGCGTCGCATGAAGCTGTACTTCCTCACGGGTCTCCCCACCGAGACCGACGACGACACCCTCGGCATCGCCGAACTCGGTCGCAACTGTGTCGAGCTGGGGAAGAAGTACAACTCCTCTGCCTCGGTCACCGTCTCGGTCGGTGGCTTTGTCCCGAAGCCGCAGACCCCGTTCCAATGGTTCGGGCAAAACACCGAGGAAGAGCTTCGCCGAAAGGTGGAGCTGCTCAAGAACGACCTGCGCGGCACCAAGGGTGTGCAGCTCAAGTGGCACGACACCCGGGCATCGCTCGCCGAAGGCATCACCAGCCGTGGCGACCGACGACTCGGTGCCGTGATCGAATACGTGTGGCGCCACGGCGGCACATTCCAGGAGTGGTCCGAACACTTCTCCATCGACCTCTGGCTCGAGGCGCTTGCCGCCAACGGTCTCGATGTCGAGTGGTACGTGTATCGGCACCGCACCGAAGACGAGGTGCTCCCCTGGGATCACCTCTCAGCCGGTCTCCACAAGGATTTCCTGTGGCAGGACTGGCGTGATGCGCTCGAGGAACTCGGCCTCGAGGACTGCCGGTGGACACCGTGCTACGACTGCGGCGCGTGCACCGGCTACGGGATCGAACACGTGGTGGCATCAGCCACGCCGCCTGCGGGCGGAAGCCAGGGAACAGGCGTCGACCTGTCCGCTGGCGGAGCGGTTCCCGTCACGCTGCAGACCAGCAAGCCGATCGGAGTCGGTGGCTCGTGAGGTTGCGAATCGCGTTCAGCAAGCACGGCAAGATCCGGTTCACGTCGCATCGCGACGTGGCTCGGATCTGGGAACGTGCGCTGCGCCGGACCAACCTCCCTGTCGCCTACAGCGAGGGGTTCACCCCTCGTCCGAAGCTCTCGTTCGGCCTCGCGCTCTCCACCGGCCATGAGTCCGAGGGGGAGTACCTCGATGTCGATCTCGATCCCGAACAGGGAGCAGATCTCGATCTCGCAGGGCTCACCACCCACCTCAGTGCTCAGCTGCCGGTGGGTATGACCGCAACCGGAGTGGTCGTTGTCGACCGCCGGATGCCGTCGCTGCAGCAGGCAGTCACCTCGTGTACCTGGCAGATCGACGTCCGCGACGTTGATGAGTCCACGGCGCAAGCCGCGATCGACGCGGCCCTTGCGGCGGACGAACTCATGATCACGCGCGAACGCAAGGGCAAGGAAGTCACCGACGACATCCGTCCCCTCGTGTTCGGCCTGGCCGTCGATCAGCCGATCGAAAACGGAGTGCGGCTGATCGCTGAACTCGGGACCCAACCCCGTGCGGTTCGGGTCACCGAGCTGCTGTCAGCCCTCGACCCACCGCTCGCCGAGCCCTTGCGTAACGAGCCACGAGTCCTCCGGGTTCACCAATGGATTACCACCGACGACGGCGAGCGCCACGACCCCATGAGTGTCGCCGCAGCCGCGTCCGCACCGGTGGGGGTCGCATGATCTCCGCCGCTGCGTCTACGACGAAAGACGAAACTTATGGCCGACGAACAGGCCCCGAACGACACCCCCAGCCGCCAGAGCGGCGGGGGAGCAGGCCAGGGAGGCTCGCCCTCCGCTGACTCCAAGCCGCAGATCGGCGACAGCCGTCCGGCTCCCAAGATCGGCGATTCCCGCCCCGCTCCGCAGGGCGATGGTGCACAGAACCAGGGCGGTGACGGCCAGCCCAAGAAGCGTCGACGCCGGCGTGGTGGCCGTGGTCGCGGTCGTGGCGGCCAAGGTGGCGGCGGCCAGAACCAGAATGGCCAGAACCAGAACAACCGGGGTGGCCAGCAAAAGCAGGGAGTCCGTCCGGCACCCGTCGAGGCCATCACCTCCGGTGACGCGGTCGAGCTCGACGAAAAGACGTTGAAGCGTCGACGTGGCCGTACCCGCAAGGGCAAGGCCGTCGGCCGCTACCTGATGTGCGTCCATGTCGGCCCCAAGGCCACCCAGATCGCCACCCTCGAGGGACGCAAACTGCTCGAGCATCAGGTCTCGCGTCCTGCCGACGACATCAGCCAGATCCACGGCAACATCTACCTCGGACGGGTCCAGAACGTTCTGCCTGGCATGGAAGCTGCGTTCGTCGACATCGCCACGCCCAAGAACGCCGTGCTCTACGCCGGCGATGTCCAGTACGACGCCGACGATCTCGACAACGAAGGCAAGGGCGAGAAGCGAGGCGGAAAGCAGCCCCGTATCGAGGACGTCCTCAAGGCCAAGCAGTCGATTCTCACCCAGGTCACGAAGAACCCGATCGCTCACAAGGGCGCCCGCCTCACTCAAGAGGTCTCGCTCCCGGGCCGGTTCGTGGTGCTCGTGCCGAACAGTTCGACCTACGGCATCTCCAAGCGGCTGCCCGACGGTGAACGCAAACGGCTCCGCAACATTCTCGACAAGGCCAAGCCGAAACAGCATGGTGTGATCGTTCGAACGGCGGCCGAGAACGTCACCGCCGAGGAGATCAAGGCCGACGTGGATCGCCTTCTTGCCCAGTGGGACGACATCGAGAAGCTCTCGAAGTCGACCAAGGCCCCGGCGCTGCTCTATCGAGAGCCCGAAGCGGCGGTCCGGATCATCCGGGAGGAGTTCACCAAGGACTTCCGCGGCGTGATCATCGACGACAAGGAGCTCTTCGAAGAGGTCAAGGGCTATGTCGAGGCGATCACCCCGGCGCTCGCTGATCGCATCGAGTACTACGACGAAGAAGCCGAAGGGCTTCCCCTCTTCGAGCGGCAACACATCGACGAGCAGCTCCGCAAGGCGCTCGACCGCAAAGTCTGGCTCCCGGGCGGCGGATCGTTGATCATCGAAGGCACCGAGGCGCTCACGGTGATCGACGTCAACACGGGCAAGAACGTCGGCAAGTCGTCGCTCGAAGAGACGGTGTTTCGCAACAATCTCGAAGCGGCCGAGGAGGTCGCCAACCAACTGCGTCTGCGCGACATCGGCGGCATCATCGTCATCGACTTCGTCGACATGGAGGTCGCCAAGAACCGCGACGAAGTCATCAAGACGTTCCGTCAGGCGTTGGCACGCGACAAGACCCGCACCCAGGTCTTTGACATCTCCGAACTCGGCCTGGTCGAAATGACCCGCAAACGCATCGGGGAGGGGCTTCTCGAGTCCGTCACGACGGCGTGTGACTCCTGTGATGGCCGCGGCCACGTCATGATCGATGGCATCCTCGACTGATGCCGGCCCAGGGAATTCGGCCCGCTCCTCGGGCCGGATTTCCACACCGACCCGCTAACCTGAGGCACCTATGTACGCAGTAGTCAAGACCGGCGGCAAGCAGTACCGCGTGGAAGAGGGCCAGACCCTCGAGGTCGACCGTGCCGGTGAGCCTGGCGCCGAGTTGACCCTCCCCGCCGTGCTCGTCGTTGACGGCGACACCGTGCTCGCGACCCCGGATCAGCTGTCCGGCGCGTCCGTCACTGCTCGCATCGTCGACGATGCCAAGGGCCCGAAGATCAACGGGTTCGTTTACAAGAACAAGTCGAACAACCGGAAGCGTTGGGGCCATCGCGCAGCGTTGAGCACCATCGAGATCACCGGCATCACGAAGGGCTGATCAACCATGTCGAAGACCAAGGGTGGCGGCTCCACCAAGAACGGGCGTGACTCCAACGCCCAGCGCCTCGGCGTCAAGGTCTACGACGGCACCGTCGTGACCGCCGGCTCGATCATCGTCCGTCAGCGTGGCACCAAGTTCCACCCGGGTGAGAACGTCGGTATCGGCGGCGACGACACGTTGTTCGCCAAGGCCGACGGTGTGGTCAAGTTCGGTTCCCGTAAGGGACGCAAGCTGGTCGACGTCCTGCCCAACTGAGCAGGGTCGATCCCGGCACCACGCCTTCGCTTCGGCGAAGGCGTTTGTCGTTTTTGGGGGCCGAGTCGGGTGCCGTCGGCGC
>Ga0255772_10002205_pt1 | contig 19155 bp, 42 predicted proteins | sample 071ome_34_FD_179970 | JGI IMG/M metagenome (GOLD analysis project Ga0255772, IMG submission 179970) | Coastal salt marsh microbial communities from the Groves Creek Marsh, Skidaway Island, Georgia - 071411BT metaG (version 2) | ecosystem: Environmental > Aquatic > Marine > Intertidal zone >...
TAGTAAAACCACAAACATCAGCAGGCATGATTAAGCGAATGTAACAGTTAGTGAACCACTAGCGATTTTAAACACATCACCTGTTGTAATGTTTTTAGATGTATCTAATGGTGTGTGGAATAACATATTGCCTGAGCTTGTAGCATCCCAGATACCAATGTGAGTTACAGTTCCCCAGTCACCTGTTGCTTGTGGGAATTGAACATCAGTAGAGTTAGTGCCTGAACCGTTAGTAGGTGCACCCATAGTGACTGCTGTTCTAGCGTATGAACCACCTGATACTTCTGCTCCACTTGCATCATCTGTTGGGTCTGCTGTGTGTAATGATACATAAATGTTTGCTGGTGAAGTGTATGCTGCATTTCTTAATACATGGTCATACAGTTCGTTTTCTAAAAAGTTTGACATTTCAGCCATAATTAATTACCTCGTTGAAAGTGTTATTGACATAGGAGATGATGGATATTCTGCATCATCATCACTCGCTCTTAATGATGCAACACCTCTATCGTATAAAGATGCCCAAGTTTGAGTTCGTTCATCATTCATTAGATAGGGTTCTGCTTCTGCTAATGCACCATATAAAAGTAAGTCTGGACAGTTAGCTAGAAATAAGTTTGATGTATTACTGTCTGATAGGTAATCAGGCTTGTAGTAATACACCATCTTTAATGTGTATGCAGTATCAGGTACAGGAGCAAATTGAAACTCACTTCCTAATAATGTATACATAGTAGGAACACCTTTATCTGTCACTCTGGCGTTTCTAAAAAAGTTAGATGTGTTTTGAAACTTTAATACTCTGATTGGATTTGCATCTATATGAATATCTTTCATTGCAAGAAAATCAGAAGGTAATGCCACTGTATTATCATCAGCAGTCATTGTAGCCTTAGATGTTTTAAGCATTTGTCTAATGCGTAAATCTCTAGATACTCTATCTTCTGCAAGACGAATAAATGTAGGGATTTGTGATGTTAAGTCATCACGACCAAGATAGTTTGCTATCTCAGTTTTTAAATCCGAATAGTTAGTAAATGCCATTATACTCTACCTTGTCTTGTTCTAAAGAATCTGTTGTCTGGGTTATTTAACCATGCTTTAAATTTCTTTTGGTCTAATACTGCAAATCCACGCATGATGCCTGCTTTATTTAAATCGTCTATTACTGTCAATGGAATAGATGCAATCTTATTGTCAAAGATGTCATCACCCCAACGACCATTTGTTGCGTTATATTCTTTTTTGTTTTGTTCTACGATGTCTGTTACATCTTGTGTAGTAGCGACAACGATTTCACCATTGTCTGAATCGTGTGCTGTTTGTGTTCTTACTTCATCTTTTTGTATTAGCTTTGCCATAACAATCCTAAAAGGGTAATCCCCTCCGAAGAGGGGAGTTATCCATATTACTCTGCAATATCACCAATAATGCCGTGTGCAGCTTCGTTTTTAACTTCTAGTGTGTATTCAACTAAAAGCTGTGTTTTTTCTGCATCGCCAACTTTAGCTAATTCGTTTGTAGCGAATGGGCGTAAGTAAGCAATAGCTGCGTACTCTGGGTCTAGAACAAATGCAACTTCACCATTGTCTACACCAGCACCACCTGCTGGAACTTCACCAGTAATATCACCTGTCATGAATCTGTTAGGAACAACAGATAATGTACCGAAGTCTGATAAGTAAACATCAGCAGCACCAACGATAGTTGTTGCTTTTTGTGATGGAGCCATGTAACGCTGTTCAGCAATACCAGCAAAACTTGATACTGTTTGTTTAGCTGATGGAGTTACCATAAGAACTGAAGCATCGCCACCTTGCTCATATACAGATTTAACATTAGCTTTTAAAATAGCTTCTGTAAATGTTCTGTCTGTACCAGAAACACGCCTTGTATCACCGTCAGAACCAGCAACGCCAGTTGCACCTAAAGATGCGTTAGTTTCTAGCCATGTTTGTAAACCACCTAAAGTTCTTGCTGTAGATGATGAACCAGCACCAGCAGCGTTGTTTGATAACAAGATTTTTTCCATATCTCGTTTAAGTTCAGCAGAAGCCTTGCTTAACTGATATGCTTTTTCAGATTTACGACCAGCTTTATCAACTGACTCTAATGTGCCAGCGACTTTGATGGTTTTTTGTGAAATCTGTGTGTAGTTACCAACACGAGTTGTTGGAGATAGTGTTGCATCAGAAGCATCAGCACCCTCAACTGCTGCGTTGTCAATGTTTGCTGCAGCAAGAGAGTCTGTTTGCCACTCGTGATAAACACCAGTTGCTTTTGTTTTACCAATAGATGACATGAATGGTGTATCTGTTGGAGAGATGTTATAAATTACATCAGTTAGGTCTTCTCTTTCACCTACTGCCTGATGGGTTTGATATGTTGCCATAATTATTCACTTCCTTGTTAAATAAAGTTTTCAAAAAGAGCCGCAGCATCTCTGGCTTTACCAGTCTGCTTTAGCTTATTCATTTGTTTTTTGCGAAGATCACGATTTCCTTCTTTTACCTTTGTTCCAGACTTTACCATCTTTGGTGCTTGAGACACCTTTTTAGTAACGGCTGGTTTAGATTTCTGAAGTTTGTCGTACATCATCGCTTTGTGTAGCATTAACACATGACGAGAGTCGTATACATTTGCTAACTCTTGGTCACTAAAACCTACACTCTTACCATAATTGCGAATTTCATTTCTGATTTGTTCGCCTTTGGTTGGGTCTGAAAACTCTGGTAGGACTTGTGAAAGTTTTGTTGCTTCCTGTTGAACAAATTTAGCCATTTCCTGCTGCTGTTCCGCTTGTTGCTGTTGGGCAAGGCGTTCCTGTTCAGCTCGTACTTGTGCTAACTGTTCTTTCTTTTCAGTCAGTTCTGCAACTTTTACTGCGTATCCTATTGGGTCGTTTTCCTTCATTGCGGCTAAATCTTCTGAGCTATCTTGATTACCAGTTAAAAACTGTTCAATAGCCTGTAGCCGTTGAGCATATGTATCCCTAACTTGTTTAGCCTCTTGAATTGCTTTTGCCTCAGCTTCAACAGCTTTGCGTTGTTCAGCAACTTCTTGAGTCTTTTTCGTGTAATCTGCACCAAGCTGATAGCCTTGCATTAATTCATCGAGGGTTACTTGTTTCTCTTCACCTGCTGCTTTTACAGTATAGGTTGGAGTTTCTTCTACAAGCTCCTCTTCTTCATACTCGACTTCTTCATCACCTTCATCTTGAGCTTCTATAGTATCTTCTTCTACATCATCTGTAGATTCTTCTACTACTTCTTCTTCTACACTTTCTTCAGTTGCCTCTGCTTCAACAGTTTCTGGTTGCTCTGTAGAGTCCTCACCTGCTGATAAGAAGCCTTCAAATTGTGCAGCAGCTTCATTCACAGTTAGTTCTCCACTACCAGTCTCTGGTGTCATGGTTTCTTCACTCATTGTATTTCCTTAATGTTCCCTTTAGGCAAGGGTTGCCATTATAGAAAAGTCTATAATATCTTCCATGCTTTATCTTTTATCTCGCTGTCTTTAGCGATGGATTCAAGATAACCCATGAGTTCGTCTATCGTCTTTACTCGGACATATGCTCGTTCTCGTTCTTTTGCATCATCTTCGTTAGAGTAGATAATTCTGTTTAATTGGTTTTCTCGTAATTCTTGGATAACTTTGTTAAACTCTTCATCTCTAAGGATGTTGCGTATTGCCTCTTGTCTTGTCATTATGGTGTTCCACTTGTGTTTGCAGATTGACCACTAGGTAATCCAAAGTTCAAACCACCTAACAATCCTGTATTGCCTAAATATCTTCCTGCACCATAATTACCTGTTGGTGTATTCATTGCTGTAGGTGCTGATAAGAATGATGCGACATTAGGTGTTGGATTAAATGTAGGTTTTGGTGCGTTTGCATACACATATGCCATAGATGGGTCATAAGTTTCTGCATCTGCATCATATATAAACCCTTTAATATTTGCATCTTTAATAGGTCTAAATGCTTGTTCACCAGAATAAATAGTTCCTTCTTCTGGACCACCTGATGAACCTCTTTGCCAACCACCGCTATATCCGAATCCGTATGGAGATACTGATGGTGAAGTAGGTAAACCATAAGGACTATAACTGTTATAATATGTAGTTCCGTATGGACCGCTTCGATAAAAATAACTAGATGCAGGTGTAACTGTGTATGGTTCATACATCATGTTATCTTTGTAGTAGTAACCTGTATCACCTACACCTTTAAAGCCTGAGTATTGAGATGATGGAGTCAAGCCAAGAATAGCATCTCTATCAAAACTAGCTTGAGGAGAAGCAACAATATTAGGTGCTTTTTGTGATAGTCCGTAGTTAAGTAACATTATTGCATACCTCTGTTAGCAATATTATTAATTTTTTCTAAAGCATCCATAATCATCTTAGTTTGGTCTGTTTTAGTTTTCTCGTCTTTATTTTCAGCATCTAAACGAATCTTTAACTCTTTCAATGCAAGGTCAGTCGTTTGTTGAACTTCTTTTTGTTGTAGTTCTAATGCTTGCTGTTGAGCTTTAAGTTGCATTTGTTCTCTATCTAACTCAAGTTTAGCTTGGTCTGTTTGAGCTTTTAACGCAGCTTTTTCTCTTTCCACTTCAGCAAGGACTCTAGCAGCTTCTGTATTAGGGTCTGGTTTCTCTGGTTGTGGTTGAGATAACATAGCGTTCATTTCTGGTGTAATTTCATTCATAAACTCTGTAGAGTCTTTGAATCCAGCCATATGAATAAATTTAGCTAATGTATCTCTGTATTGTTTAATGTTGACTAAAGGATTAGATAAACCATACTGTTGAATAATTTGTTCTTGTTTAGCCAAAATCATTTGCATAGTTGCTAATTGTTCTTGTCTTTGACCTGTGCCTAAACCTACATTGATATTCACATTGTAGTTAGTCTTCCATTCTCTTGGGTCAAAAGGAATAAACTCACCATTAATACGAACTACACGAGCTTTATCTTGGTATTTACATAGGAGATGTAAGATGCCTCTAAATAGTGAGGTTACCCCTGTTTCAGCAAAAATACGAGCAACTAATTCTAGTTTGCCAGTAGATGCAGATGACATTGCAGATACGGCTGTTGCTGTTACATTCTGTAATAAGTTAGGGTCTAGTCCTTGTTGTGAGTCAGATACACCTGTGCGTTTAGCTTGGATGTTATCTAAATACTCTAACATTGGGAATGATTGTCCAGCAGAAGATTGTACTGTTAATGGCACAATCGCATTAGGATTCTTCATTCTAATCACACCACCTGCTGTAGAGGTTAATAGATCATCTAAATTAACTTGTCCTTCTACTGCACCCACTCTATAGTTGTTAGTAAGATAGAGGTTGTCTAACATTTGTCTAGTGACTGTTGACTTAATTAACTGAATGTCCATTGCTCTATCAGCTAAAGACTGACCATAGAATTTATGAGGAATAGGAATTGGGCATACAGAATGGAATGGATTATAATCACATTCATGCTCTTCTAATATTTCATGAGAAGCATAGACGACTCGTCTGTATTCAGCAATACCGTCATCGTCTTCATCTACTTTTAAGTAGCACTCAAACACTTCTACTAATTGCATAGATTCATCATCAGAATCCATATCGGATGGTTGTTCACCACGAGAGTATCGTGCAATTCTTTCTGGAGAAAATTCTAGTGCATCACCAGTCGCTAAAGACATCACTGTGTCTTCATCGTAACCCATAGCAATTAACTCTGAACGAGTCATCATCTTACGGTGTGCAGTAAAAGGTGAGTCAGAAATAGTTCTTGCACGCTTACTAATTAAGAACTCTTCTGGTGGCACATTCTCTACAGTCACTTTACCATTGTTGGTTGTCTTTTTGAGCTTAACATTGTGTGTTGATATAGCAGGTGATACTTCCATGCCTGTCATTTCATCAAACACAGCTTCTTGTATAATGGTAGATTCTTGTTCTACGACTTCTACTTCTGGGTCTTGCATAATGACAGCAAGTTCGTCATCAGAAAGATATTTGTACTCTTCCTTCTTAACATCAATCTTATCTTCCCAGTATGCTTTAACGACACCTACTTTTTGCAGTAAAGCATCTTTAAACCAGTTGTGCATAATAAGAAAACCATCGTTATCTTTATTAAACACCCAGTTTACATATTCTGTGGCTTGTTTAGCAAAAGGCTGGTCGCCATCATTGACTGGTTCAAATGAAACAACTTTATCGCCTGAACCAAATAAACGCATGAGTTGTGGTAATGCACCATCCACTGCTTCTGCAACTTCACGAGTTACGATTTGAGATTTACCTTCTACCTCATTACCGTAAGGTTCGCCAAGATAGTATTCGAGTGCCTGTTGTCTTTCATCGGTAGTTTCCGTTTCCAGATAACCAATGGCATCTTCTATCTCGTTTTCTAATATTGCTTTTAATTTTTCGCTCATTTAAACAATCCAGTTATTATTGACTTGAATAGGTTTATGCCATGATTCCATAGGAGATTCATCTAAACCTACTGCTAAATATCTAAACGCATCGGAAGCATGAGATGACCAATCGTGTAATGGTCTGTCATGAAACACATTGCGTTTTTCATCAAACACTCGTCTGTAGTTACGAAGTGCATCTAATCCTTGTTTTACTTTCTCTGGGTCAAACCAGCAACGAGGTAATAGTCGTCTCGCAGCCTGTATGCCATCATGCACATTTAGTTTCGGTGCGATGGTGATTTGTAATCCAGCATCTTCCAACATTTCTTTTCTTGACTTACCTGTACCGAGTTCCCTAACGGCAACATCGTGAGGAAGAATGTGTGTTGCATACATCCAATCGTTTTCTTGTAGCCAGCTAACATAATAATCAAGACCAACACCATGATTTTCAACATAGTCAACCAACCTCACTTCTTTGTTTACTAGCTGTGCTACCCAGATAGCTGTAGAATCAGACATACCCAAATCCCAGCCAGTGTATGTTCTAGCCAAGCCATCTCTGTCAATATCTACTAATCTGCCTTTTTCTTCTAAATCATGGATGAGTTTAGAATAGTAAGCACCTTCGACAGGAGCTTGGAAAGAACACTCAAACTCTTGCATGTATTTGTCTTCGCCCATTTCATCATAAGCGGCTTTTAATTCTGATTTAGGCAGTAAATCTGTTTCTGATGCTTTAAATTCTAATAGTGACCAGCCATCGTTCTGCTCGCCTCTATCACGCAAGTCTTTAAAATGGTTTTGACCTTTTGGTGTTCCCATCGCAATACAGTAACCTTGTCGGTCAGCTAATGCAGGTCTAATAATTTCTGTAAAGATAGAAGGGTTAACATCCCCTATCTCATCAATAACACATCCATCAAGATAGATACCTCGAAGAGAGTCTGGGTTGTCAGCTCCATACAGAGATATACGCCTGCCCATAAAGTCCACTCGTAGTTCTGCAATGTTCGCCTTTCCACCAAGCGGTCTGGTGTACTCAAGAAGGTAATCCCAAGCTACCCTTTTTGCCTGATTGTAAGTTGGTGCAATGTATGCGTATCTAGGGTTCTTATTTTCAGATTTTAACGCTGAATGTATCAGTTGGTTAATTGCACATACAGTTTTTCCCATTCGCCTGTGAGCAACGACTACAGAGAATCGGTTGTTTTTCACAAGCTGGTGAATCTGTTTTTGTGGAGCACGAGGCTCGTATCCTGTTTTTATGGGTTCATGCGACTCCATATGGGTCATCGCTCCTTTTTAAGTTGTTCCATTCTTTCTAGTCTCGCTTCACGAGACATATATAACCATTGTGCTAAATCCTCATAGTCTCTACCACATGATATACAATGATTGTCTTTCATACGACATACCCCATTACAAGGGCTGTCGTCTAGCACTTCCATCTTCTGCGTGCTGCTTTACCTCTTTCACCTGTCCAGCTTTTACTTCTAGCACAGAAAGATTTTCTGCGTTTTGCTGCCGCTGAACCTTTTTTAACTTTACCAGTGACTGGTGCTTTTAGATTGCTGCCAGTAGCACGATTATATTTTGCACGACCTTTTGCTGTTAATCCTGCACCTTGTTTGACAGAGCGTTTTTCACCTCTGCCTACAGACAGGTTTACTTTTTTCTTTTTAACAGCCATTAGATATATTCACCTTTTTGTATTCTTAACGGACCGATGTTGATGAGTAAGTACTCAACAGGATATGTTAGTCCTTCTGACTCTATAGAGCCTTCATAGATTTCAAATCCAAAGTTGAAACCCCAATACCAATGATATGACCAGTTCTTAAACACAATCACCCACGCTTTTTAGTAGTTCTTTTAGACTTCTTTTTTGCTGTTTTTGCAGCTTGTTTGAAGGCTTTATTCGTAGGTGCTCCTTTTGCTCCTTTTTTACGCATTTTTTCTCCTGAACCTTTTTCAATTCTTTTGCGTTTTGCATGGATATTCCTATATAAAGACATTATTTATACTTTCTCATTTTTTCTGCGTGTTCTTCATCTATGATATCTTGTGATACTTTCATAGCCTTATTTTTTATAACCATTTGTTCTGCAATATTATAAACATCGTCCATTGATGTGGCTTGATCTGCTATCTTTCTTCCAAGAGCATTGTTGTATAAATCCATTTGTTTTTCAGAATCGCCTTGACCTGTGCCCATAGCACCAATAAATGGCACATATTCTGATTCATGAACATCGCCAGCAAATTTAGCAAGTAATGGCATTTCTCTTTGCAAGTTAGCCTGCCATACTAAATGCCTAAAAGCATCTTGATTACCACCTACTTTACCATCATCAGGAAATCTTAATTTAGCTTCTTCTATAGCATAGTCACCACCAAGTAAATCTGTATAGCCTATTTCTGGTTGTTGACCACTAGATAATCCTAAAGATTGTAATAATTGATAAATGTTCATTTTTTCTTCTTGTAACTTACTTTCTTTTTACCTTTGCCTTTACAAGCCATAATTTTCTCCTAATATAATTTTTATACTACCCTAGTTTGTAATGAGAATGGGCAATTTTGTTATATAAAAAAAGGGGGTGGGGGTTAGTCATCTATTCCTGTAACTACTTTTACTTGCACTGGTGCACCGTCTGGGTCTCCAGCATGTTCGTGTTTCTGTGTTTCTTTCCATTGTGCACGAGATTTAAGCCAAAAGATCATAGATGTTGTATCGCCTGATTTAGCTTTTTCGTAGAGTGTGGATGCAATAGCAGCATTAGCTTCAATACGACCTTTTTTTAATTCTTCTGGATAGTATTTGGTAAGAGTGTCTGCGGATATGCCTAACACTGTTGCAATATCTTCGTACCTAGTTCCTACTGACGATAACTCATAGACTTGTTTTCGGGTATCGTCATTTGGAAGGTGTGGGGGTCGACCGACTTTTTTAGGGCTTGACTCCTCCATTTTATCATTAATGTCAATATCTTTATTATCACTCATTATTAAACCTTTGTCAATTTTATTTTACTTATGATACTTGTTAGTTTGATTAATTATTTAAATCAATTATATCTTGTCAATATAGATTGATACTGTTATGATTCACTCATAATAATTATAAGAGTAAATCTCAATAAACTTTCGCACCTGATGACCATACAAGAGTATGCGAGGCGTAAAGCGTTACACAAAGCTATTTATTCATTAATCTTTATAAGGAATTATTATGTCTATGACTCCAAAAAAGTTTGATTTAATTAATAATACAGCATCTAATTGCATACATTTATTAATTGATAATCAACCAAAATACTTTAATAATTTTAATGTCAATAGTGATGACTTTTTCATTGATTTTGATGAAACTATCATTTTTGATATTAGAGAGCTTATATTCAATAAATTAAAAAAGACTGATAAAACATCATCAATTTATTCTATTATTGATAACACGCTTGATTATTTACTTGAGAGCAATAAAGCACTGTTTATTAATCATTTTAGTTTTAAAGTCAATAAAATGTTCAATTATGAATATGCAGAGCAATAAATCTCACTAAAATACATTATCCCTTTTTTAACTCCGAAAAAAGTTATTAGAGGGATAATTGTAAACTTAAACTTACAAGGAATTATTCAAATGACTACATTACAATCATATATAGATATTTATAAGAATAAACCAAAATATGAATTGAAGCATATTAAAAAAGCATTATCAGTATGTAACGGCTTTTTCAATTCAAGTGATGATGATATTAGATTAAAAGCAGTCAATCTAATATTAAAAAATAAATAATCTATAAATAGAAAAGGGAGCTTTTTAGCTCCCTTTTTTTTGTCTTATAATTCTGTATTCTTTAGGCGTAGTTATCCCAACACTGATAATTATACTCCTATTCTCTCAAAATGTCAACAATTAATTGACAAGTTCACAATAATCCAAATTGGATAATTCATTTAAATCAAAGTTTTTAAAACAATCCAATGCAATATCCTGATAATTTTCTACAATTGATTGTGATAAAATACAAGATTCTTTTATTCTGATAATATCTTTTACAGAATATAAATTCTCTTTTAATAAACTTTCAGCTATATTTTTTACAGTAAACATTTTAGCTATTGTATTTATACTTTCAGGTTTATTATGATTATCATAAAAGCCATTAATCCAATTTCTATGTTGCTTTTCTTCTTTTTTGCTAACTTGATAAAGTTCTTCAATATAATCTTTAGAGCCAATATTTCTTAATTTATATAAAGAACTAAAAGCATTATTTATTAATTTTTTAAGTTTATTTCTATTTTGCATTTTTACTCTCCATAAGTTTTAAATGTAAATTAATAATAATATAAAAATAATATTATGTCAATATTAATTTACTATTCTTTTATCTAAACTTGTATTTAATAAATGTCTATCTTTTAAATAAAAATAATCTTTATTAAAATCATATTCTTTATTATATTTACAACACCAAGCTAGAGAATATTTAAATTTTAATTCATATTTATTTATATATCTTTCAATTTTTATTAATTCTTTTCTTATTTCATTTTGCATATGTTTATTAAAAATATTATCTGAATAATCTCCCTTATATTTTGATAATCTATCTAATTCTATTGTTAAATCTTTTTCGTAGTTTTTTAAATCTTGATATGTTTTCATTTTTACTCTCCAATAAAATTAATTACATTTCTTATTATAGATATAAAAATAATAATGTCAACTATTATTTACAATTATTTTATATATTTATTATGTATAGATTTACTTGAATTAAATTTAATTGAATTGAATTGAATTGAATTAACTTTTACTTATAGAATATATTATGAATATAATATATATAATTATTGCCTTTTGGTTATCATACTTGATAAAATCATTTAATCGCTCTGAAGCCTTGAGGGCTTTCGCTCTAAATGATTAATTTCTATTTAATCACTAAATAAAATAAGATTTTATCATAAATTTAATAAAAAGTCAATATATGACATAAGAGCATATAAATAAATAATAATAAAAACAATAACTTATTATATAAAATAAATGATTGTAAAAAAGATAAAAAAAACTATTGACAATATTAATTGACATGATAATATAACCATGTAGTAACAATTTATTAATTATTTGGAGAGTAATTATGTATAAATTTAAACATTACAATAATGATGGTAAATTTTTAAGTGAAATATTAGATAATCAACAAAATTATCATAATGTTACATTTTCAGATTATATATTTATTAACGATATTGTAGAAATTTACAAGATTAATACAGATATATTAGGCACAAAAACTGAACAATTAATAGAAAAAAGGAGAGTTTAATTATGAACAAAAGAGTAGATATGATTTTAAATTCTATTGAGGGAATAACTTTAGTAGATTTTAATTTATTGTTAGAGGATACAGATTTTAGAAAATTGTTTTTAGAATTATTTAATAATAAAGAAAATGATAATAGAGCAATTATAGAAAAATCTGTTGAATATATAAAAAATAATTATTAAGGAGAGTAATTATGAAAAAACAAAGACCATCATTTATTATCAAGTATTATGAATCTCCAGTTAATGCTAAAGATAATAGAAGTTTAATGACAACGATTGAATCATATGCACCAATATTTGATGCAGATACAGTCGCAAAAATAGCAGATAAAAATTATGATTTATTGATGGAGGATTGGCACGGCTCTGAAATAGATTATGAAGTATCTTTTATTGTTAATAATTCATGTATGGCATGGGGAGAAAAATAATGAAAAAATTAGAAGAAAAACATTTTGATTTAGAAATTACATTTACCATCAAAACAATAGATGATAATGGAATAGAGCAAATTGAAAGAAATGGTAGTAACCTTATTGAAGATGATACATTACACTTAATTATGAGAGATGTAGGTAATTATGTAGATAATGAAGATGTTAAGGAGGAAAAAAATAAACCATATAGAGATTTATTAAAACAATTTTACAAGGAGAGTAAAGATGAAAACATTTTATAGTAATGTAACAGTTAGCTTTGGTGGTAATGAATTTCAAGCTAAAAATAAAAGTGATTATATAAACAAAGTAAAAGAATCTTTTTATCAAGAGTTTGGACTAGAGTTAGAAGATTCTGAAATTACAGATATAGAGGAGGCTTAATTATGATTTACTTACAATCTAAAGATGAAGATAAATTTGCAGAATGGGCTACCAAAAGAGAGGCAGAGGCTATATTTGGTAATGACCATGAAATAGTTAGTTTTGAAGTAGAAGAAGTAGTAGCTTATGATGACGAAGAAAATAATATCGAAGATATTACAATAGACATGACTATTGAACAAAATAGTTATGATGAAATAGGTGCATTTACATTTACAAGGCAATTATCAGTAACATTTCATGATGATGACTTTGAACAATTTTACAAGGAGAGTAAAGATGAAAAATAGAAAAATAACATACCATAACAATCATTTAATGTATATCAATCAAGATGTCATAGATATATTGCAAAAGAAGTCTATATGGAGTAAATGTAAAGACTATTTGACAAACTTTATTATTATAGGCACAATCGTAATATCGTTTATATCTTTAGCATATATTGTATATACGATAAAAACTTTTTAGGAGAGTAAATATGGAGATGACTATTGGAGAGTTTAGAAGTAAATTATTATCAGCATTGGCAGAAGTAGAAGAACAACACCCAATGCCTGATGACAGACCTATACAGATTGTTATTAGAGGAAAAGAGCCTTGTGATGATGTTTATATTACAGATATAGATGTTTTTGCAGAGCAAGATGTAGATGACAATACAATATGGTCGCATATTAATATTAATGGTTATATTTAAGGAGAGTAAAAATGACAATGTATAACATTTATTACAAAAGGGATATTTGTGGAAACCCTAGAAGTTATGAAGTAACTACTGATAACTTTGAAAAGTGGCTTAAAGCACACAATGAGATAAGAATATTAGAAGGTAATATGCCTGAAGATAAAAGTGATTTTGATGTTGAACTTGCTTATGTGCAATATTTTAACAAGGGGGTTTAATCAAATGAATGTTTTTGAAAGTAAGCAATATGATATTAATTCTGTAAAGAGAGGAAAGTATTATGAGTGAAGTATATTGTGAAGATTGTAATATTGGGGGGACAGGGCAACATAGCCCATATTATAAACTACGCTATGGTGTATGCGATACTTGTAATGGAGAGGGCTACATTGTAGTAGAGGAGAAGGAGAGTAAAAATGAGTTGGCAAAATGAAATACAAAAAGGTTTCAAGCGAGTAGATAATAAGTTGAAAGCTATGGATAAAACTAGAAATAAAGTAATAAATGATTATCGTAAGCTATTAAAAAATCATGATTGGTATAGTGAATACTCTGATGACCATTCTGTATGGGAAAAGTCAGCAGTAGAATACACACAAATTATGTGTATGGCTCAACAGATAGATATGGATTATAAAATCTTTAATGAGTATGCACCTGATGAATATAAACAAGGAGAGAAAAAATGAGTAAATTAAGATATGTGCCAAAAACTAAAAAAGATAAATTAATAAATGAAATTATGAATTTACAACAATCTTATGCCTTTGGAGATAATGCAGAAATATTATATCAAATGGACGAAGATGAATTGTTTGATGAGTTATGTGATATAAAATCTATGTTATTAGAAGCAGAACATAATTCTATATAAGGAGAGTAAACATGACTGAACAAGATAAGTTTCAAGTAGGTTATGAAATAGGTTGTGATGTATTCACAGAGTTAGCTAAAAACTTTAAGAATGAAGTAACCAAAGATGAAGTTGCTGGGGTATTATCAGCAGTTATCGGTGGCTTTTATGTAACCATGCCTGAAGAAGTGATAGACTCTATCATTGAGTTTTCTAAAATAAATGGCAAGGAAAATGCAAAAGAGTATTTAGAACAAAAGGAGAATAAACAATGAAAGAAATAATGCCACACATAATTGTATTTTTTAGCATAGTAGGATTTTTATTATTAATTTAAGGAGATAAAATGCAAGACTTAACAATGACAGGTGTATTGCCGTATTTTGACAATTCACAATCTAAACTAGCAACACAATTAGGAGTATCTAGACAAGCCGTCAACACATGGCTAAAAAACGATAAGATACCTTTATTAAGAATGTATCAGATAAATGAAATTATTGCCGATATACAAAAGGATAATATGAGTGAGTGAGTTTAATGCAGGTGAAATTATAGCCGAATTAACCATTGACAGTGATAAGATTGATGAACTAACAGGTGAGTTAGAACAAAAATTCTCTATCATAACCACAGATGATATTCGCAAGGATATTCATAGTTGGTATCGTGGTGGTATCAAAAAAGGTAATGGGCTAGGGTTTCATCATACAAACGAGGGATTTCTCATAAGACCACATGAAATTACAGTGGTATCAGGCACAAATGGTTCAGGCAAGACCATGTGGTTATCACAGGTAGTGTTAAGCCAATTACAAAGTGGCACAAAGTGCATTATAGCCAGTCTAGAAATGCACCCTATATACACTTGTAGCCGAATGATGACACAGTTAGAAGGTCATGCAGATGTTACAGACGATTGTATTAATAAGTTTGTGGATATGATGAAAGATAAACTATATATTTACAATCAAGCCAATGTAACTAAAACAAGAACCATCTACGCTATGATTGAATATGCTTATAATATTCTAGGTTGTAAAGTTATAGTGATAGATAGTTTGATGAAGATGAATGATATTGCAGAGGATAATTATGATGCACAGAAGAGGTTTGTAGACCAATTGACTTCACTATGCCGTAGATACCCTATACATATCTTTCTAGTGGCTCATACAAGGAAATTGCGTGATGCGTATGAACACCCATCTAAAAATGATGTGCATGGCAGTAACCACATTGTCAACCTTGCAGACAATCTATTAACTGTGTGGAGAAATAAAATGAAAGAAAAACAAATGGAGGATAATAAACTATCAGATGAACAAATAAGAAATATTCCTGATGCTAAAGTCTTTGTGCAAAAGCAGAGAAACTATATTGGGGATAATGGAGAACCTACTTTTAACTTTTACTATGACCGAAAGGGCATGAGATATAAGGATAGACCATGACAGTAAATACTATGACAATCAATGAAATGATAAAGAAATTAAAAGAACACTTTGGTGATGACATACAATACAAAGCCGTATCTAAAGACGGAAAAGTCTTTAAAACTCAAGGGTTTGATGATTATAAGAAAAGTATTGACAGTCGCAATAAAGTGTAATATATTGTAAATACATATTAACAAGGAGAGTAAATATGAGTAATGCAAAAGAGCAGTATCAACAACAATTAGAATATCTAGAATTTGAAAGACTATGTGTAACTAATAGTATTCAGGATATAAAAGATTGTATTCAGCGTATAGATGATAGAGAAGCAGAATACCATCAACAACAATTACAGCAACAAGAATTAGAACAACAGGAGAGTAATAATGGCAACAGCATTGGTTAGAATGCAACATAACAAAGAGCTTGTTGGTATATTTGCATATCCTGATAAACATACTTTGTTTCATTGGGTAGATGAATGTGTATCTCCATTTGAAACAGAATATATGGTTCTTGATGTTGGTGGTTTATATTTTCCTACTAGCGTTGGTTCTGTGATGGGTGATGATGAAATAAAAAAAACAACAGCATACAAAATGGGAGTAGCATATGCAAAACATTTTCATGGTGTAGTTTCATCTGATGCTGATTTAGATGGATATGATTATTATTATGGAAATAATGAAGAATTTAAAAATGGTCATTTAAGCGAAATAGTTTATAGGCAATTAGATAATAAAAAATGGAATACATTTACAAGAAAGGATTTATGGGGGAAAGATTATGAGTAAAGAAATTAAAAGCAAGTTTCAAGAATTAAGAGTATTAGATGTATCTAAATACATAGAGAAAAAAGGACAGTTTAACTATCTAGCATGGGCACACGCTGTAGATATATTGCTACAACATGACCCAAGTGCAACATGGGAATACCATGAGCCACAAGTCTTTAATGACAGTATGATGGTAACATGCACAGTCCATGCCTTTGGTAAAAGTATGACCATGCAATTACCAGTGATGAACTATAAGAACCAAGCTGTAAAGAACCCTGATGCTATGCAAGTCAATACGGCTATGCAAAGATGTTTAGCAAAAGCTATTGCCTTACATGGTATTGGCTTATATATCTTTCAGGGTGAGGATTTAGCAGACCTAGACCCATTAGATTTAATTAAGAATGTATATGCAACACAAGGCATAGAAGGTGCTAGAGCCGTTTATAATAAGATGGATAATGATGCTAGACAAAAGTGTCAGCCATTCTTGGAGGAGATAAGGAATAACAACAAGGAGAGTAATGATGGAACAAAGAACTGAAGAATGGTTTAAGGCTAGGTTAGGTAAAGTTACAGCATCCAATCTAGCGAATGTAACAGCATCAACAAAGTCAGGCGAATCTAGTTATCGTAGAAACTACAGACACCAATTAGTGACAGAACGATTAACAGGTAACCCTACAGAAGTATATATTAACCAAGCCATGCAACATGGTATAGATACAGAAGATGAAGCTAGAGACTTCTATGTATTTAAATACAATGATGTAGAGGAAGTGGGCTTTATAGACCACCCTACTATAGACATGGCTGGTGCTAGTCCAGATGGATTAGTCGGTGATGATGGCTTAATTGAAATAAAGTGTAGACAGCCACAGAACCACACAGAAACATTAATCTCGAACCAAATACCGAGCAGATACCGATTGCAGATGTTTTGGCAAATGGCATGCACAGGTAGGAAGTGGTGTGATTATGTGTCGTATTGTCCCTCATTCCCTGAAGAACTAAAGATGGTGGTGATTAGATTGGAATGGAATGATGAGCAAATTAAATTACTTGAAGAAGAAGTAATAAAGTTCTTAACGGAAGTTGAGGATACTGTTAAATTTATTAAGGAGAATAATAATGGCTAAAAAGCTATACGATATTGCCGTTGCAAATGGTAGTTATACAGATGTAGAAGGCAATAAAAAGAACCGATATGCAAATATTGGAGTAGTAATGCAGACGGATGATGGTAATGCGTTTGCAATTTTAGAAAGAAATGTCAACCTTGCAGGATTTCCTTATGATGCAGAAAAAGGTAACTCTGTGATAGCTTCTTTATTTCAACCTGATGCACAAACTAGAGGTCAGAAACAGACACCTAATAGTGCGAGTGAAATGAAAGATGACATCCCATTCTAAATTTATTTATCGCTATATACCACAAGCGAATCTAAAGTATTTGCCTAAAAATGCAGTTGCTATCGGTGGTGTTAGAGGTAGAAAAGGTATTGTGAGGGTAAGATTTGATTGGGATTGGGTGAAGCGTTCTAATAATAAAATGAAGGTATTATTCAGGGGGATGTAAGTCCCCCATGAATTAGTATGAATTACTTGTTGCAAACATACATTGTTACTTCAAAGCCGAAACGCATTTCAGCTGCTGCTGGTTTTGTCCACATAATTGTATCCTTTCTATATAGATTTTGTTACAAGTATAATTATACGCTTAATGGAGAAATGCAATAACAACGGAGGATTAGTTTATGGTAAGTAAAATAATGAGATATTTAATACCAATTATTATGATATTATTAGTTATTGGTATAGTATTACAGTATTACATATCAATAAATATAGAGCCTGAAAGTATAATTTGTCATAAAGGCAAATTATTGTTACAGTTAGAAGAAGGGGAAGCAATTTACACAAGAGCGAAAGGTGTAACTTGTGATTTTGAAAAAGGTATGTTAATTGTTGAGGAGCAATCATGACTGACCCAATTAATCCAGACCATTATAAAAAGGGTGGTATAGAAACATTTGATGTAATAAAAGCAAAGCAAACTCAAGAAGAAACTATAGGATATTGCAAAGGTAATCAAAGAAAATATCTTGATAGAAGAGGTCTTAAGAATGCTACTAAATCAGAACGCTTGGCATGGGCTAAACAATGCAAAGAAGAATGTCGTAAACAAAAATGGTATTTAGATGAAGAAGAAAAAATTTACGATGAAATTATTTCTGAAGAAATGGCTAGTCCAGTAACACCAGACGAATGGATTGACGACCCATTGCATGACGAAGATTAAGACTTTTGGGCAGGTGTGCCACCAATGCAAACAACCTGCTAATACATATGACAAGAAGAAATGGTGGTGTGGTAGAGACTTGTCAGCACATGGAATTTGTAAGAATGGAAATAAGAAGAATAGCGATTGAGGGTGAATGGTTCACTATTCAGTTTTTTAAAGAGGGTGATGGAAGTATCAGGGTAGAAATGGTGCATGATGTAAAAGGGAAACATTATAAAATGTATCCAGATAACAAGATTATGCTAGACACGAAAGAGTCTATAGATTAGAATATGTATAGGATTGTTGAGAAGCACTCTGGTATCCTCCAAATCTTGCCAGCAATGGTGAGTTTACTCTCCAAAGACTAGGGTGTTTCTCTCTTATTATGTTTGAATATTGTTTAATCGTATATATGACAATGGACAGTCCTGAATACATTGGGCACTTTATTTCTTGTGCCGCAGCCAATCAATATGTCCAAGAATTTTATAAAGATGCAGAGTATA
>Ga0255772_10002215_pt1:0-15000 | contig 19070 bp, 14 predicted proteins | sample 071ome_34_FD_179970 | JGI IMG/M metagenome (GOLD analysis project Ga0255772, IMG submission 179970) | Coastal salt marsh microbial communities from the Groves Creek Marsh, Skidaway Island, Georgia - 071411BT metaG (version 2) | ecosystem: Environmental > Aquatic > Marine > Intertidal...
CCCACAAACGAAAGGTAAAAAAGCCAGCCCACCGGTACCAGAACCACAATCGCGATCACCAATATCGCCGGCGTTGACAGCCCGAGCAGCGTCCATTGTTCACGCCGCTCCTGGCCCGAGAGCGCGACCTCGTTCAAGGCTTGCGCTTGCCCTGGTGGTGAGACTGCTCGCGTCACTGAGCCTACTCTCTTGGTATCAAAATAAGGTCTTCGCGTATCAGACCTACGGAAACGGATTGACCTGCCTCAAGGCGCGACCCCTCCGAGATAGCGCCGGTCCCAAATCGTACCGCTAGCGTGGCGCCACCCTCTACTTTCACCAAAGCGAACGCTGTTTCGCCCTGAAACACCGCATCGCTGACGGTCCCCGAAAAAACCACGTGCTGATCACCCGCCGAGGCGTCTTTTGCAAGCACGCGAAGCCGTTCAGGCCGTATCACCAGACTCCAATCGTTGTGGCTTGGATTAGGCGCCTTGCTCGCTACAACAGAGTTGCCAAAAGTTAGTCGTCCGGCGGAATCCTGCGTAAGCGGCAGCATTGTCGACTCGCCGATGAAATCTGCAACAAACTCATTCGACGGTTTGTTATAAATCGCTTCCGGCGTATCGACCTGAGCCAGTTCGCCATGATTAATGACGGCGATCCGATCTGACATCGTGAGCGCTTCTCGTTGATCGTGGGTCACATATACGGTGGTGACGCCAAGCTGCCGATGAATCTGCTTAAGCTCGATTTGCATCTGCTCTCGAAGCTTTTTATCGAGCGCCGACAGCGGTTCATCCATCAGCAGAATACGCGGGCGGAAAACGAAAGCCCTCGCAAGCGCTACGCGCTGCCGCTGGCCGCCAGAGAGTTGATCAATCCCCCGTTCGCCAAGACCGGATAGTTGAACCGTGTCCAACGCCTCCTCAACGCGGGCCTTTCGCTCAGCAACCGCCATCCCGCGTAGTTTCAGAGGAAAACCGACATTCTCCGCCACCGACATATGCGGAAAGAGCGCGTAGCTCTGAAACACCATACCCACATCACGCTTGTGGGGAGGCGTAAGCACCATCTCGGCATCCCCAAAACGAATGCTGCCTGAGTCGGGTCGATTAAACCCCGCGATAGCCATCAGCAAGGTCGTCTTGCCCGATCCGGAGGGACCAAGCAGCGTCAGGAACTCACCGCTCCGAATCTCGAGATCAACCGCCTTTAAAGCGAATAAATCGCCATACTTTTTCGTCAGACCCCGAATCGAAATCGGAAGCGCGGTGGCGTTATCCACGTGAAAATCTCTTTTTTGAAAAAGAAAAGGCTATGCCGGACCCGTGTCCGACATAGCCGTTCTCGCCTTTGACTTACTGAGTCAGAAGCTCCATGTAGAGCTCCTGCGCCTCAGCGCGATGCTTGGCGTACCAGTCCAGACTGACCGGCAGCATAAAGGGCACATTCTTCGGATGTGAAGGCAGCGCTTCAATCAACTCCTTAGGCGCCGTCGTTACCTCATAGGCCTTCTTATTGGTGGGGCCGTAGGTAATGTGATACGGAAGATTTGCCTGATACTGCGGCTTGGATACTTCCGCCAGGAACTTCATTGCCGTATCTTTATTCGGCGCGCCTTTTGGCATGGCAAAGCAGTCATAGTCCAGTAATGCCTGATTAAAGGTATACCCGACCGTAGCGCCGTCTTTCTTCGCGTTGTCAAAGCGGCCGTTCCAGCCCGTGATCATGTCGACTTCGGCGTCTTTCATGAGTTGGGCCTGCATAGCGCCTGACTCCCAGAACACCGCAATGTGGGGTTTCAGCTCACGGATCTTATTGATCGCCCGCTCCATGCCTTCGCGGGTGGAAAGCACTTCATAGACTTTGTCCGCGGGCACGCCGTCCGCCATTAGGGCCGGCTCAAGAACGCCATCCACGCTGTTAGCCCGGTAGGAGCGCGTGCCGGGAAACTTCTCCACATCCCAAAAGTCTGCCCAGGACTTTGGAGCACCCGGCGAACCCGGCGCGCCGTATTTTTCTGTATTCCACGCCATCACGGTCGCAAAGACATCAGACCCGATGCAGTAATCGGTATAGGTGTTCGGGTAGAAGTCGGAGACATCGACCACATTGAAGTCGATCTTCTCGAGACAGCCCTTGGCTGCGGCCGCTGCAGCACCCCCAGAACCGGTAACCACTAAATCCCAAGTCACCGCTTTTGATTCGACCTGCAAACATGCCTTGGACATGCTCGCGCCGGACTCGCGATTAATCTCAATACCGGTGTTTTTTGATGCGTCATTGAATAACGCGTTATCCTGCGCTGCGCCATACGTGCCGCCCCAGGAGACGACGGTAATCGGATCGGCGTAAGCCGCACCGGACATCATGAGAGCAACAGCTCCCCCAATCAGAAGGCCGCGTGCAGCCCCCCTACCTGTTCGCTTTTTCATATCATCCTCGTAAGTGTTTAATGAGAGATACCTTTTAACCGCCTTCGGAATCGAGCGGGCAGGTCCGTCGGACGCGGCCCTATTCCGAAAAGCCGAGCCGAATGTAACACGATTTTTTCTGTGTCACAGCCGAAACCCGACGCCTACCTGGGCTAGACTGAGACTCTGGGGCTGATCAATAAAGATGGGGCAAACAGCAATGGGAGCAATCCCACTTAAGGTTAGTCATCAACATATTCATGCGCGCTATATCGTCTTTGATAAAGACGGCACGCTAATCGACTTTCATAAGATCTGGGGCCCGCGGCTCGTGCGCGGCGCGCTAAAGCTGAAAGAGTTCTGTGCCCTCGGCGATGATTTCCTCGGCCACCTGTATCGCGCTCTTGGTTACGACCCGCAAAGCGGTCAAACCTTCGGTCAAGGACCTCTCGCTACTGCCCCACTACACCAGTTCGCGACGATCGTTGCGAGCGTACTCTTTCAGTTTGGGCCAAATTGGGATGAAGCCTGCCGACTGACCCGAGATTACATGTCTTCAGAGATGACCGCCGCGCCCTCTGACGATGAAATCATCGCGCGAGGCAGTATACGGAGCGCGTTCGAAAAACTCTCACAAGCAGGGTGTCTTCTTGGTATTGCGACTACGGATAACCGAGCCGCCACGGAATCTGCGATCGCACGGCTTGGGATTGGAGATCTTGTCATGGACATCCGGTGTGGAGACGACAACGGCCCGGTTAAACCTGATATTGCAGTACTGCACCAGCTCGCCGCTTCGCGGTCGCTCCCGCTATCGGAATTGATTATGGTCGGGGATACGGTCAGCGACCTCGCCATGGCGAAAGACGCCGGCGTAGGCCTTAGTGTGGGTATTTTGGGTGGCGCAGGAAGCGAATCCCAGCTTCGGCCGTATGCGGATGTGCTTATAGAGTCGGTCGAGGAGATAACACCGAGCTAGACCGACTCTATTAGAAACCGTTCCTGCTCAGGTGACTCCACCGTTCCCGGTCGAGCCGATCGAACGGCTTCAATCGCGCTTTGTGGACTCACGCCCGTCGCGATGAGAAGTCGAGCGGCGAGCGTACCGGTACGACCGAGACCCGCTGCGCAGTGAAAAAGAAGCCGCTTGCCCGACGCTAAGGCTTCTCCCCAGCTTGCAAACGCGGCGGCAGATTCGATCGAGTCAGATGGTGTGCCAAGATCCCGAATTGGCCAGTGCAGCCAATTGAAGCTGGTTTCGAATCGCCTCGGTAGCTCGGGCACGCCTAGAGCTTCGAACTCGTGAAACTCCACAAGCGATATGACCTGATCGGGTGACCAATCCCTAACCATCAGAAGGTCCTCCTCGAGATCCCGCTGTCTCTGAACGCCATCAACATGCCGCTCAATTCGGCCCGGACAACAGCACATTCCGATAACGCCGGAAGAACCGGCAAGCGAGACGTGATTAATGTCTAGCGGTAGACCGGGAGTTTGCAAATCGGGTCTTGGCCTTGCGTGGCTTTGGAGTCGTTACCATGCGCCGGTATTTGGCATCGACGCCCATGGCTCCGCGGGCTCAAGCGCATCACCTTTTTGCAGCAGTTCCACAGAAATGCCGTCCGGCGACCGGATGAAAGCCATTCGTCCATCGCGCGGCGGTCGATTAATCGTCACCCCGTCATCCATCAGTCTCTGGCAGAGCGCATAAATATCCTCAACCTGATAGGCAAGGTGTCCAAAGTTTCGCCCGCCCCCATAAGCTTCCGGATCCCAGTTATAGGTAAGCTCCACCTGAGCATCATGATCGCCGGGCGCCGCCAGGAAAACATTCGTAAACCGCCCCTGCTCCGAGTCATAGCGCCTTATCTCCTCAAGCCCTAACTTGGCGCAGTAAAAATCAAGCGACTCGTCAATATTGGTGACACGAACCATCGTATGCAGATACTTCATTTCATAGTCTCCGACTAAGTGGCATTGGAAACGCGCCAGGCTTGGGTTTTTGCCTCAATGCCGCGGCTCAAAAGATAATGCAATATCTTAACGCTCGCAGCGGTATAGAAGATCATCATACCCATCGCAGCGGCCGGCGCGATATCACCGGCATCGTCCATATTCAGGACCGCAACCGATGCCAATGTGGTGTGCGGAGAATACAAAAATACGACCGCTGAAACGGTCGTCATCGCGTTCACGAAGAGATAAATACTGATATCAAGGATTGCTGGCGTACACACAGGGACGGTCACCCGACGGAAGGTTCGGTAAAAGGGTTGCTTGAGGGACGCGGCCACCGCCTCAAACTGCGCATCCATCTGCTTCAAGGCCGTTGTGGCCGTTAAATGAGCAACCGTATAAAAATGCGTGATCGTGCTGATGACCAAAATGGCCATGGTGTGATACAGCACGTTTAAGGGATTTGACGGCGCGTTAAAGAAGAAAATGTAGGCCAGCCCCAACACCAACCCGGGAACCGCCATCGGCAGCATGGCGAGAAACTGAAATGCGCCGCGAACCACACCCAGACCTTTCCCCTTCTCTACCAAGTAAGCACCGTAGAAGACAACAAGCGTGCCGAAGATGGCTGTGTAGGACGCCATCTCAATCGAATTGAAGTAGCTGTCCCAGCCCCCACCGTCCATCAAATCGAACTGATAATTCGTGAGACTCAAAGAAAGGTTGTAAGGGAAAAACTTAAAGAGCGCAGCAAACTGACACATGCCCAAAATACCAAGAATAAAGACGCTCACAATCACCGCGTATACGAGCATGAGGGTATCGAATCGCTTATTCGGCTTTGGCTCCAACGCGACGGCACGTCCCGATAACAGGGCAACTTGTTTCTTTTGAACCAGTCGATCAACGAAAAATGCCAAAGCTGCGGGAATTAGCAAAACAACGGAAACCACGGCGCCCATTTCGAAGTTCTGCTGACCAATGACCTGCTTGTAAATATCCGTGGCCAGCACGTTGAAATCACCGCCGATGACCTTCGGCGCACCAAAGTCAGTGACGGCTAGCGTAAACACCACAAATGCGGCGCTGATGAGTCCGTAGCGCACACCCGGAAGCGTGACGGTGAAAAAGATTCGTGCGGGACTTGCCCGCAGCGCCGTGGCGGCCTCATAAAGTCGGGCATCAGCAATAGAAAGCGCCGTAATGATGATGATCAACGCATGCGGCAAGGTGAAGAATACTTCGGAGATGATGATTCCAATCGGCCCGTAAATCTCATGACCGAAAAGTGCCCAGTTAATAATGCCCTGACGACCGAAGAGATAGATCAACGCAATCCCGGGCAGCAAGGATGGCACCAGAATGGGAATCATTGCGATGGTCTTGAATAAAGGCTTCCCGGCCATGCGGCTCCGGGTAAACCCGTAAGCCAAAACAAACGCGATCGTCACAGTGATGCATGTGGTGACAATTCCGATAAACAGACTGTTCTTGATCGAGTAAACCAGCGCCGGGGTCTGAAAATACTCAAAGTAATTCGCAAGACCCACAAAGGCGCCGTCGGAATCGAGCACGCTTTTGGAGAACATCGCGTAGAGCGGTAGCGCTAGAGACACCACAAGATAAAGACCAATAACAAGGACAAAAAGACGCATCACCTGATCGTCCGAGCTGGCTTTCGGCTTCAAGGGTCGCACCCCCCTCGCACTCTGCACTGGCGATTCAGCCATCAGGCCGTTTCCGGGTAAACCAGGACCTTCTCGGGCGGCAGGTCGACGTTCGCAAGCGCACCCACCGTAACACCTAAAGCGCTGACGACGTCGGTTGAGGCATCCACCTGTAACGTGGACTCCCATCCGTCCGGAGCGAGCGTGATCCGCACGAAAGCGCCTAGATATTCAGCCGAAACCACCTTACCGATAACCTGATTGGGCTTATCCGAATCAAGGGCTGAAATCAGGGTTATATCCTCCGGACGTATCGCCAGGCGCACCCGATTGCTTGCTTGCAGATCATTACCTCTAACCTGCAGAGAACCGCCGGAATGCGTGCAGGTATCTGATCCCGTGGCAAGCGCGGAAATAAAATTCATTGTCCCAATAAACTCCGCCACAAACTCAGACGCCGGAGTCGCATATATCTCCTCGGGCGTACCTATCTGCTCGATCACGCCGTGATTCATCACCACAATGCGATCCGCCATGGTCAGTGCTTCTTCCTGATCGTGAGTGACCATAATCGTTGTCACGGCAAGCCTGTTTTGCAACTGCTTTATCTCCTGACGCAGATGCGCGCGCACTTTGGCATCGAGCGCTGATAACGGCTCGTCAAGAAGCAGAAGTCCGGGCGAGGTTGCCAGCGCTCTTGCCAGGGCAACGCGCTGCTGCTGACCGCCGGACAGCTGCGAGGGATACTTCTTCCCTTGGTCCGCAAGATCCACAAGCTCAAGAAGTTCTCTTACTCGTTGTTCGGTCTCGTCGCGGCGATTGCGTCGACTCTCAAGGCCGTAGGCCACATTCTTGCTAACGGAAAGATTCGGAAACAGCGCGTAGGACTGAAAAACAATTCCAAAATCACGATCGGAAGGCGGCAATACGGAGATATCCCGACCGGCCTGCTCGATTCTCCCTTGTGTCTGAATGTCCAAGCCCGCAATCGCGCGTAAAAGCGTGGTCTTGCCACAGCCGGAAGGACCCAGAAAACAGACGAACTCCCCTTCAAGCACCTCAAGAGAGATATCCCGCAGGGCTGTGAAGTTTCCGAAATTCTTGGTCAGGCTTTCGATTCTTAAGAATACATTTTCCATAGCAAATCCTTGGCCTCTAACCATCCGACATTACTTACGCGGCACTTACGCGGCACTTGCACGGCATATTTTGCGACGCTTGAGATCATTTGATTCTTGCACAAAAAGAAAGCGGCCGGTCCTGACTCTGCAGCGACCGGCCGCCCATTGCGTCAAAGTGACTTAGCTTTTCGGCTCAGATTTTGAATCGTAGCGTTTTTGCCACTCAGCCAGGATGCGCTTGCGGTTGCTCGCCGCCCATTCAAAGTCATTGTCAATCATCGCCTGCGGAATGTTAGCGGGGAAATGCTCCACAGGCTTTGCGAGCCGCTGAATTCCGATAACGGCGTAGCCTTCGTTATACATCTTGTTGGCTTTTTCGGTGATTGACCAATCCACGAGCGTTTTTGCGGCAGCCATGTTTTTGGTACCCTTCACGATCGCGGTGGCTTCCATATCCCAACCAATCCCCTCGCTCGGGATGATGACTTCTAACGGAGCTCCTGAGGCTTTTGACTTGGCGCCGCGGAAAGCAAATGACACGCCAATCGCGACTTCGCCGCGGGCCGCCTGCTTGCAGGGCTTAGACCCGGAGTGCGTGTAGTGACCGATGTTTTCATGCAGGGCATCCATATAGGCCCAGCCTCCCTCTTCGCCAAACAGCTGTAACCAGCTGGAGACGTCAAGAAACCCCGTCCCTGATGAGTTGGGATTGGGCATTGCGACATGGCCTTTGTATACCGGCTTAGTCAGATCCTTCCAGGAGGTCGGCATCGGCAAGTTGTTCTTCTCCGCCTCCACCGTATTCACGCAAATCGCTGCGACCCACGCATCCATTCCTGTCCAGGTCGGGGGATTCGACTTATCACGAAATTTAGAATCGAGCGCGTTTAATCCTTTCGGCGCATAAGCCTCAAGCATTCCCTCGCCCTTCATCAGAAGAAGACTGGTCGCCGCGAGACCCCAGATGACATCGGCGCGCGGATTCTCCTTCTCGGCCAGCAACTTCGCCGTGACGATACCGGTCGAATCTCGGACCCAATTAATTTTGATGTCCGGATGATCCTCATTGAAGCGGGCCGCGTATTTTTTAAGATCCTCGGCCTCGACGGCGGTATACACGGTCAGCTCAGTCGCTGCCTGCGAGGCACCCATGAGGCCCATCGCCAGGAGCGCGCCTGCGACGAGGGAGCCTCCGCGGTAAAAAGTCTTTCTCATACTGTTCTCCAATGTTGATAAAGGGGTTAACCCCAAAGTAGGCGCAACTCTATGGTTTTTTTGTTACATTCATATGACGCTGCGTGGGACGATGATAGAGCCTCCTCCAAAAGTGGGCAACTTGACCTGAGGCGCTTTAAATTCCCGCGCACATGCCTCCCTTCGCCGTGAGCGCCCCAATATACCCGGCGCTCTTTAGGGAAAATCGCCATAGGAATCGAACCGTCACTTCACCCGTGTGTCACAGCTCTATCGCCCTTGAGGCTTACAAAAATAAATGAATTTTTTTAATTTCCTCAAGCAGGAAACACGCCTTCTGCAGACCAGCCGGAACGTCGAGCGGCAGGTAGAAAACTTCCTACAGGTTGTCTTGAAGGCAGGACAGATTTTCCAGGAATCATTCAGCGCTTATGTCTCCACTGGCGCATCTGAAAACTTCACGATGCGATTTCAGGAGATCAAGACTCTTGAACATGAGGGTGATGACCTTAGGCGGGACATCGAGACGGAACTATATTCGCGCACCCTTATTCCTGACCTCCGGAGCGATGTCCTCTGGCTCGTTGAGAACATCGACAAAGTCACCAATCTTTACAAATCAAATCTATTCAGACTTTCGATCCAGCGTCCTCAAATCCCGTCCATCTTCCATCAAGACTTCATCCGGCTCACACAAGTCGCGGCGCAGTGCTCTGATGCGCTCATTCAAACGACCAGCGCATTTTTTGCAGACCACACCGCGGTACGCAAAGGCGCGCAATTTGTGGCCGAGCTTGAGACTCGTGCCGATGAGATCAGCACGCCCCTGTTGCGCAGCATATTTGATAGCGATCTGGACCTTGCCCACAAAATGCAGCTTATGTATTTTGTGGAGCGCATCGACGCGATTGCAAACCAGGCAGAGGATATTGCGGATCAGCTGGCGATCAGCGCAATAAAGCGCCGCATCTGAGTCCCTTGCATTGGACTCGTTAATCCTTTTCTCCCTTGCGGGCGGACTCTTTCTGGGTTGGGCGTTAGGCGCCAATGATTCTGCAAATGTCTTCGGAACTGCAGTCGGAACTCGAATGCTTCGGTTCCGGACCGCGGCCATTCTCTGCAGCGTTGGAATTCTCCTCGGAGCCGTTATCAGCGGCGCCGGACCGACTGCAACCCTCGGAAAACTAGCGGCTATCTCTTCCCTTCATGAGGCAGGGATTGCAAGCGCGAGTGCCGGGCTCACGGTTTTTCTCATGACCCGAAAAGGACTGCCCGTCTCAACCAGCCAGGCAATTGTTGGCGCTCTCATCGGCTGGAACATCGCCAACAGTATGCAGACTGACGTCACGGTCATCACCAAGATTGTGAGTACTTGGATTATCTGTCCTCTGCTTGCCGCGGTTATCGCCGCCGCATTACTCCCCCTCACGGGATTAGCCGTCAAGGCATCCCGCATGCGCCTGCTGCAGCTGGACGCGGTTACCCGCTGGGCCTTGGTATTGGCGGGCTTTTTTGGAGCCTACAGTCTGGGCGCCAACAATATCGCTAACGTGATGGGGCCCTTCGCTCACTCGATAAATTTTGAGACCCTAAACATTGCAAATCTCGTTTATCTCAGTCCGCTTCAGCAACTCTTTCTGCTGGGCTCGATCGCAGTGGCCGTCGGCGTATTCACTTATTCCCGTCAGGTCATGATGACGGTTGGGAAGGACCTGTTTGAGCTGTCCCCGGTCGCGGGTTGGGTTGTCGTGATGGCGCACTCCATCGTGCTCTTTATCTTTACGTCTGTGACCCTCTCCCAATGGGTTGCAACGACCGGTCTACCCGCTATCCCTCTCGTTCCAGTGTCGAGCTCGCAGGCGGTCATTGGCGCCGTCATCGGTATCGGTCTAATTCGAGGAAGACACGGCATTCGATGGCGCGTGCTTGGCGGGATTGGTCTGGGCTGGCTGATGACGCCTCTTGTCGCCGGCGCACTCTGTTTCGGCGCGCTCACCCTCATTCGATTGGTTTAGGGCAAGGCGAAACCCGCTACCGTTTAGCGCAGCGCATGCAACGCGCGTTCTGCATGCCGTTCGAGACCCAGCCCGATAAGCTGATCAATCAGATCAGCGTAGTCGAGTCCACTGGCTTCCCAAAGGCGCGGGTACATGCTGATCGGCGTGAACCCCGGCATGGTGTTTATCTCATTCAGGAATATCTCGCCATCAGGCGACATCAGAAAATCAACTCGCGAAAGCCCGGCGCCATCGATCCCATGAAAAGCTGCCAACGACATGTCCTGAATTTCCCTTGCCTTGTCTTTTGGCAGGTCGGCAGGGACGATCAGCTGGGATCGATCGTCAAGATACTTAGTGGTGTAATCATAAAATTCTGCGCCCGGAACAATCTCTCCAATCACAGAGGCTCTCGCGCTATCGTTGCCGATCACGGCGCACTCGAGCTCACGAGCCTGCTCAACGGATTCCTCGACGAGCATTTTGAGATCGTACTGAGCCGCTTTATCAATGGCATCAATAAGCGCGGCTCTTGTTGAGGCTTTGGATATGCCGATGCTCGAACCAAGATTCGCGGGCTTTACAAACAAGGGGTACGCCAGGGATTGTTCGACCTCCGATAAAACCTCGTCACGGGATGCTAGCCAACGATGTTTCTTAAGGGTCAGATAGCGGGTTTGCCTAAGGCCTTTCGAGGCGAAGACCGATCTTGCTAAGTCTTTATCCATACCCACCGCTGACGCTGCGACCCCGGCTCCCACATACGGCACACCACGTAGCTCGAGCAGGCCCTGCATGCATCCATCCTCACCCTGTGGGCCATGCAGAACCGGAAAGACGATATCGAAAGCACCTTTGGATAGCGACCTACCGTCATCCTGGACGAGCATATTTTTCCCGAACAACCATTGAACGGGGATAGTGCCCTCCGAGGTAATTTCCTTTTGCTCCAGAATTGCGGAAAACGGCTCACTCACCACCCACTCCCCAGCGCGTGTAATACCCACCGGTATGGTCTCGTACTTATCGCGGTCGATCGCGGAGTAAATCGATCGCGCCGAGATAACCGATACCTCGTGCTCTGCCGATTTGCCACCGCACAGGAGTAAAACGCGAGTCTTAGGCATTATCGTTTTGTTCTTTCGGACAAAAGGTTAGCTCCTAGGCAATAGCCTCTGCCTCATGAGCCTGAATATAGCGGTCCACATAGGCTGAGTAAGTCTCCATTGCGAGCCGTGTCATTTCACCGCCTCCTTCAGGAAAGTGAATGGTTTGCCCATTCGGCAGGCCGAGGGTCGCGCAAGGCATTACCTCGCGAGTGGCGCTCGTCACAAAACACTCCGTCGCACCAAAAAGGTCGCTGACGTGGATATCCTGCTCGGAACTTTCCAAGCCTTGCTCCTTGAGCGCGATATGCACATGTTTTTTCGTGAGGCCTTTGAGGTTACCGGTCGCTGGCGTCACCAATCGATTCGCGATAACAAACCAGATGTTGCTGTTTGCAGCCTCCGTGACCAAGCCGGATGCGTCCAGCATGACACAATCATCGGCACCGTGCTGACGCGCCTCAGATAGACCCAGTATGTTATTAAGATAGTTGCCGCCCTTTATGTTGGGATCGAGCGCGTCCGACGGATTGCGCCGAACGGCCGTGACCACCATGTCGACACCACGCTGATACAGACGATCTGCCCAGACCGGAAGCGCTTTCACAATAATGACAAACCGGGTGGTCAAATCAGGCTCCGGATAAAGGTCAATCTGGCCAGTTCCCCGCGTTATCTGGAAGCGCACGTAGGCGGGATCCTCAGGAGATACTCCGGCGGCCCGGGCTGTTTCAGAGATGGCCTCGACCAGCTGTTCTCGGGTTTGGTCGATCTGCATGTGGATCAGCCGCGCTGAATTTTCGAGCCGATCAAAATGATCCTCAAGAAACAACGGGATATTTCGGTAGGTGCGAAACACTTCATACACGGAGTCCCCGTAGAGAAACCCTCGGTCCAAGACCGGTATCCGGGCCTCCTCCGCCGGGGTAACCACGCCATCAACGTTAATTGTTGGAGTAATCATTGAGGAACTATAAGTCGATCACCTGGGATCCCTATCACCGCTTTGCCATCCTTGCCGAAAATCCAGAGTCCAGCCCAGAAACGGTATCATACCGGTCGGATTAATCGGTCAGCGAAACCCTCTCGTAGCGCGGCTCATGCCGTGAGGGAATCTCTTTCTTCACACCTTCCGAAATTTTATGGCACTGACACAAATCCTTAAGGAGGGTCATCAAGGGCTGGCTAGAGTGGTCTGTCTATTCGGGGGCGCGATTTGGGGTCTTTATTGGATTCCGCTCCGAGAGCTTGATGCGGCCGGTATCTTGGGGGTATGGGCAACGGGCGCCTTTCATCTGCTCCCGTTAGCGCTACTGATACCGGTCGTACTCTGTCGTCGGCAATATTGGCGCGATGGCGGCTTGCCGCTGCAAGCGACCGGGGCCGCGATGGGCCTCGCCATTTTGCTCTACTCCACTGCTTTTCTCTACACTGATGTCGTCAGGGCGCTTCTGCTTTTTTATCTGAATCCCATATGGGGCGCCCTTCTCGCTCGTTTTTGGCTCAAGGAGGAAATAACCCTCGATCGCATGATCGGGATAGCCTTCGGGCTCACGGGAATGGTGATCCTGTTAAAAATCGATCATGGCATCCCCTGGCCTCGAGGCGCGGGCGATTGGTTAGCACTTGGATCTGGACTTGCGTGGGCGGTATCCGCCACACTCACGCGGCGCTACCCCAAACTCCGAACAGTCGATATCGTCGGTGGCTGGTTTTTTTGGGCGGCCATTTTCACTGTCATTGCCGGAAGCCTCTTTACCGAGCCAGCCACACTACCCGCGCTTGGGGCCTTTGCTGATGTATTAATTTGGCTGGCGCCGCTCAGCCTGCTGATTGTGTTGCCGACCTATCTCGGAATAACCTGGGGTCTGCCCCAGCTAAACCCGGGAACCTCCGGCCTTTTATTCATGACAGAGCTTAGCGTCGGCGCCCTTTCGGCCGCACTGCTTACAAACGAGGTCTTTGGTATTCGGGAAACGCTTGGGATTCTTTTTATCAGCTTTGCCGCACTGGCCGAGGTGATACTTCCTCGTTTCAGGCGCCGATGATACGCCATGCAATGAGCTTTCTATTTCTTGGGCTGTGCGGAACTGCGTTGACTTGATCGATTCGCAGGGTGCTCAGGAAAATCCTCTCCAGGATACCAAACACTCCACGCCGGGAACGGCTGGCTGGTCGATGCGCCAATCTGGGAGACCCTTGATTTCGGGAAGTCGGGCTTTTTTGCGACCTTGGGATGGCGCCTGCTGAACCACCTATCGCGCAAACGGGTCCCACTTCCCAGTTCGCCGACCGAGCGCCCCTCTTGGGTGGTATAGGTTTTGTCGTATTGGAAGGTCTTTTTTGTCACGGGATGCGTAAATCGATCGCTATTCCTAGGCGCATTCTAAATAGCTTCTAATGCATTGTTTGACGAACTGTCTAATGTAATGCTGGATCAAAAAAAACCCCGAGAATGCACTCGGGGTTTTTTATTAATATGCCTGGCAGTGTCCTACTTTCACATGGGGAGACCCCACACTATCATCGGCGCTATGCGTTTTCACTTCTGAGTTCGGAATGGATTCAGGTGGTACCCGCACGCTATTGCCGCCAGGCAAACAGGCTGCCGCGGTGATTGGTCAGCGCGGCAAATACGGTAGTGATGTCGACGGTGCTACTGAGTTGCAGCATGTAAGTCTTCTTGGGTGTTATATGATCAAGCCTCACGGGCAATTAGTACGGGTTAGCTTCACACATTGCTGCGCTTCCACACCCCGCCTATCAACGTTGTAGTCTACAACGACCCTTTAGGGACCTCGAGGGTCCAGAGAAACCTAATCTTGAGGGGGGCTTCCCGCTTAGATGCTTTCAGCGGTTATCCCGTCCGTACATAGCTACCCAGCAATGCCATTGGCATGACAACTGGAACACCAGAGGTACGTCCACTCCGGTCCTCTCGTACTAGGAGCAGCTCCTCTCAAGTTTCTAACGCCCACACCAGATAGGGACCAAACTGTCTCACGACGTTCTAAACCCAGCTCGCGTACCACTTTAAATGGCGAACAGCCATACCCTTGGGACCGGCTACAGCCCCAGGATGTGATGAGCCGACATCGAGGTGCCAAACACCCCCGTCGATGTGAACTCTTGGGGGGTATCAGCCTGTTATCCCCGGCGTACCTTTTATCCGTTGAGCGATGGCCCTTCCATACAGAACCACCGGATCACTAAGACCTGGTTTCCCACCTGCTCGACGTGTCAGTCTCGCAGTCAAGCACTCTTATGCCTTTGCACTAACCGCGCGATTTCCGACCGCGCTTAGAGTACCTTCGCGCTCCTCCGTTACTCTTTGGGAGGAGACCGCCCCAGTCAAACTACCCACCATACGCGGTCCCGGACCCAGATAATGGGCCTCGGTTAGAGCCTCAAACATGCCAGGGTGGTATTTCAAGGTTGGCTCCACGCAAACTGGCGTTCACGCTTCAAAGCCTCCCACCTATCCTACACAAACATGTTCAAAGTCCAGCGTAAAGCTGTAGTAAAGGTGCACGGGGTCTTTCCGTCTTGGTGCGGGTACACTG
>Ga0255772_10002218_pt1 | contig 19050 bp, 26 predicted proteins | sample 071ome_34_FD_179970 | JGI IMG/M metagenome (GOLD analysis project Ga0255772, IMG submission 179970) | Coastal salt marsh microbial communities from the Groves Creek Marsh, Skidaway Island, Georgia - 071411BT metaG (version 2) | ecosystem: Environmental > Aquatic > Marine > Intertidal zone >...
CAGCATATAAAACAGCTGGGTTTTGTTTTCCTTTAAAACCTGGATTTATCATTATTATTCTTTTAACTCCCGCAACAATTGCTGGGATTGCATTCATCAATACACTTGAAGGATAAGACGCGGTTGAGCCTGGAACATATATTGCAACAGAATTAATTGGTAAATATTTATACTCAAGTTTGTTTTTGAATTTATCTATGTAAGAAATATTTTTAAACTTTTGCAATGAATGAAATTTATAAATTCGATCATAGGCAGTATCGATTGCTTGTTTTACTTTTTTATCTAAAGTTTTAATTGAGTTAGAAATTTGTTTTGAAGTTGGAACTATAATTGAATTTTTGTTAAATTTTTTTTCGTATTTTAGTAAAGCCTTATCGCCATTTTTTTTAACATCTTTAATAATGTTGGTAACTGATATGGAGCTTGACTGAACTTTGCTTTTTCTAGCAGACAATAATTTATCCAAATCACGCTCAAAACCTCTGTTAGTGCCATTTAATACTTTAACCATTATTTAATCTCATTTTGATCTTCTAGTCTTACTTCAATGGTCTCTGACTTCAATGAAATATGAGCATTGTTGTTAAATATCAAATTTATCTCAAAATCATCTTTGTTTTTTAGATAATCAATTCCAATTAATTCTAATGTTAAATCTTCATTTTTTTGGTCAATATTTTTTGATTTAACTTGGTCAACAAAATCAAATTTGCAAATACTATTAACTTTTTTATCTTCCTGACCTGACTCAATTTTTGTTCTTTCAATTGAAAGTAAAAATATCTTATTTGCTTGTAAAAATTTGATATCTGAAATCTTAACTTTTGCACCAGCACAACAGGCAGAAATCATTTGAAGACCTTCGTTATCAGTTGCAATTATTTTTGCTAAATATTTTTTATCCATTAATTCACTCTTCTAATTTTAGCGCCAACTTTTTTCAATTTTTTTTCAATATTTTCATACCCTCTATCAAGATGATAGATCCTATTAATAACTGATTTGCCTTTTGCTGTTAATGCCGCCAAAATTAACGAAACTGAAGCTCTTAAATCAGTTGCCATAAGCTCAGCTGGTGCAAAATTAATATTTCCTTCAACAATCGCTTTATTGCCATTAGTTGAAATTTTTGCACCCATTCTATTTAATTCTGCTACGTGCATAAATCTATTTTCAAAAATATCCTCTTTGATTATGGAACTCTTGTTAGCTTTGCATAGTAAAACCATTATTTGAGCCTGTAAATCTGTAGGAAATCCTGGGTATGGTGCGGTTGTTATTTTGGTACTTTTTATTTTTTTATTTCCAATAATTTGAACTTCATTTTTTTTAATCATTATTTTTGAACCTAGTTTTTTAAGAACATTAATTTCTGTCTTTATAATTTCAGGCACAATATTACTAATTTTTAAATTGCCTTCAGTAACAGCAGCTGCAACTAAATACGTTCCAGCTTCTATTCGATCAAACATTACAGAATAAGAGATTTCTTTAATTTCACTAACTCCAATAACTTTAATTGTTCTTTTTGATATCCATTTAATATTACATCCCATTTCATTTAAAAAATTTACTAAATCTTTAATTTCAGGCTCTATCGCACAATTTGATAATACGGTGGTCCCTTTAGCAAAACTTGCAGCGATAATTAAATTTTCAGTTGCTCCTACTGAAATTTTGGGAAATTTAATTTTATTTCCTTTTAATCCTTTTGGAGCATTTGCAATTACATAACCTTGATCAATTTTATATTTTACTCCTAATTTTGATAATGCTTTAAGGTGTATGTCTACAGGACGAGTGCCTATGGCACATCCGCCAGGTAAAGAAACTTTAGCTGATTTGTGTTTAGCAAGCAAAGGGCCTAAAACTAAAATTCCTGCTCTCATGGTTTTTACCAAATTATATGAAGCAAATTTTTTATTTTGTTTGGAATTGTCTATAATGGTTTTATTTTTATCTAATTTTACTCTAGATCCTAATGATTGAAGCAATGTCAACATTGTTTCAATATCTCTAACTTTAGGAAGATTTTTTAAAATGATTTTTTTATTTGATAAAAGAGTTGCAGCAAGAATAGGAAGTGAAGCATTCTTAGAGCCTGAAATTCTTATCTGCCCTTTGAGCTTATTCGCTCCAAAGACCTCTAGTTTTTGCATGATTAAACTTTAGGTAATGTTACTCCAGTTTGCCCCATGTATTTACCATTTCTATCTGCATAGGTTACTTCTGGTTTTTCATTGCCTTTTAAAAAGATAAATTGGGCAACTCCCTCATTTGCATAAATCTTAGCTGGTAAAGGAGTGGTATTTGAAAACTCTAAAGTTACATATCCTTCCCAGCCTGGTTCTAGTGGAGTTACATTGACTATAATTCCACACCTTGCATAGGTTGATTTTCCAAGACAAATAACAAGTACGTCATTGGGAATTTTAAATTTTTCAACTGTTCTTGCTAACACAAATGAGTTAGGTGGAATGATGCATTCTGATACATTTTTTGTAACAAAGTTAGTTGGTTTAAAATTTTTAGGATCAACAATTTCAGAGTTGACGTTTGTAAAAATCTTAAATTCATCTGAAACTCTAGCATCATAACCAAAAGACGATAACCCATAAGAGATGCTGTCTCCTCTTACTTGTTTTTCCTCAAAAGGTGAAATCATGCCCTCTTCTTTAGACATTTTTCTAATCCACTTGTCTGAAAGAACTGACATTATTTACTTTTCTTCTTAATCTTTTTTTGGAAAAGTTTTCTTTTTTTCAAATTTTTTTTAAGTGCTAAACTTAAACGCTCATTCTTTTCTTTAGAATTCATTTCTTATCCGGATTAGTTAAAAAGTCTAAAGTTATTGGTTTTGAAGCATCTAGCGTTGGTGCCTCAGGTGCTTCCTCTTTAGGACCCTCTTTAGCTAATCTTTTCGCTTTTTTTTCTGCAAGCTTTTTTTCTCTTTTAGCCTGCTTCTCCATAAGCTTTGCACTTTTAGTTGATTTATAATCGTAATGAATGCCCATAAAAAATCCTCACGTGTATATAATGCATATTAATAAAAAAATTAAGGCAATAATTTGAAAAAAATGCTTTATTATCAATGAAATACAATTCTTTGCTTATGCTCCTGTAGTTAAATGGCATAACAAGTCATTGGTAATGACTAGTTCCCTGGTCAGTACAGGGTGGGAGCACCATTAATTTTTATAAAATGCTTTTCTAAAAAATATCGTAATCAATAATAAAGCAAAAAAAGCAATCAGGGGAATATATATTGATGGTGAAGTTATTAAATCAATCACACTTGGTGCATTAAGATTTTGATCAATTATTTCTTCAAGTCCACTACCTATAGAAATTATTAGAAATAACCCTGGCAATATTCCTAAAAGAGTAGACCAAAAAAAATTGTAAACTTTTACATTGAATATGCATGGTAAAACGTTTTGTATTTGAAAAGGTACGCCTCCAACAAACCTAAAAATTAAAAGATAAATAAATTCAGATTTTTTAAATTTCTCTTCAAGTTTTTGAAAACGATTTAAGAATCGATCTCTAATCATTTGCTTTAAAAAGTAATTTGCAAAAATATAAAGTAAAGTTGCACCAATCGTCATACCTATGGCTGCAAATAATAACCCCAACCACTTACCAAAAACAAATCCTGCAAACAGAGCTAGCGGTGATCCAAAACCTGCTGCAAAAACCCATAAAGCTGAGAATAGGATAAATACAAAGCCTAAAAAAAATAAATTTGTTTGTCTTAAATCATAAAAATAATCTCTATTATTTTTAATAAATTCATAACTGGTTATTTCTTGAAAACTAAACTTAGTAAAAATGAAATATAAAAATAAACCAACAGCCGATATATAAAATAGACCAATAAATAATTTAATTTTTTTAGATTTAGCCATTAATATTGATGTTAAATATAAAATCTTCTATTTGCTATTTATATATTTAATTACTATAAAGGGCGAAATTTAATAAAAATTTAACAACATTTTATGAAAAGAACTTACCAGCCAAAAAAAGGCAAAAGACTAAAAAAGCACGGATTTCGCTCTAAGATGAAAACAAAAGGTGGCCGAAAGCTTTTAAAAAGAAGACGAGCTAGAGGAAGAAAAGATTTAACTGTTTCATCAACTGTTAAAAAAAAGTAATTCAACTTAGATGAAAAGCAAAATTCTTGCTCTTTCAAAAAACGAAGAATTCAAAAGCCTTCTTAAACAAAAAAAAATCTCAAATAAATACGTCACAATTTTTTTTGGAAAATTAGCTAATAAAGATGAAAAAAAACTTAATATTAGTTTTGTAACCAAGAAAAAAATTGGCAATGCTGTAAAGAGAAATAAAATTAAAAGACGTCTTAGAAATATAACGAATGATGCAGTAAAAAATATTACTGTAAAATTTAACTATTCATATCTTGTTATTGCCAAGCCAACTATGTTAAACAACGAGTATACAATTATAAAAGAAACCTTATTTAGAGACTTAGAGAGAATACGATAATGAATATTTTCACAATAATCCTAATAAAATTTATTAAAGGATATCGTTTTTTAATAAGTCCTTTGCTTGGGCACTCGTGTCGTTATTTACCAACTTGTTCTGAATATTCTATAGAAGCCTTAACAACATACGGCTTTTTCAAAGGTTTATTAATGAGTATAAAAAGAATTCTATCATGTCATCCAATAAAATTTCTTGGTGGTGGCGAGGGATTTGATCCTGTAAATAAAAATTTTAAAATTAAAAAATAATGGATACAAAAAACGTAGTTGCAGCAATTTCTCTATCAGCAGCAGTAATTGTTTTATATTCTCTATTTTTTGCTCCAGAACCAGTACCGAGATCAGAAAATTTATCTGAAAAAGATAAAATAGAGAAAAACTCTGATGCGCCTAGTTTAGAACAAACAGAAAATTTGGTAAAAATATCCCGAGATGAGGCTATTGTTCAAAATGAAAGAGTAAGTTTTGAAAACAATAGTGTTAAAGGTTCAATATCTCTTAAGGGTGCAATCATAGATGACCTTACTTTCAAAAACTACAATACAAGTCTAGAAAGCAATGAAAATGTTATTTTATTAAATCCAAGAAATATAGAAGATGGATATTTTATAGAAAGTGGATTTGTAACCTCTGATAAAAATATTGATATTCCTAATTCAGAGTCGGTTTGGACGGTTAAAGGAAATAGTAAATTAACGGAACAAACCCCAATAAAACTTTCATGGACAAACGGCCAAGGAATTACATTTGAAAAAGATATTTCGCTAGATAATCAGTTTTTATTTACAGTTAAACAAAGAGTAATCAATTCTACAGATAAAAAGTTTGATTTTTATTCATACGGTCAAATTATAAGAAATAAAATTCCAGAAGGTCTTTCAAATTTTTATATCCTTCATGAAGGATTAATTGCGGACCTTGATGATGAATTAATTGAAGAAGATTACGATGATATTCAAGAAAAAAGATTTAGCAAAAATGCAAGTAAGGGGTGGTTTGGAATTGGAGATAAATATTGGATAAGCTCAATTATTCCACCAAGAGAAAAGGAATTTAAAGTCACTTTCGACTATAAAGATAAATTTAGAGCTAATTATATTGCAACACAACCGACTGAACTTGGCAGCAATTCATCAATTGAAGATGAAATGCAGATCATCGTGGCAGCTAAAAGAGTTGATGTAGTAGATGGTTATGCTGAACAATTAAATATTGATAAATTTGATTTAGTTATCGATTGGGGCTTTCTATATTTCATTACTAAGCCTTTATTCTATGGAATTGATTACTTCTTTAAGTTGTTAGGAAATTATGGTCTAGCAATTATAGCAATAACCATCTGTATTCGATTGGTATTTTTTCCATTGGCTAACTTTTCATTTAGAAGTATGGCGAAAATGAAAGCTCTTCAGCCTGAGATGGTAAGACTAAAAGAATTACACAAAGACGATAAAATGAAACTTCAGCAAGAAATGATGGCACTTTACAAAAAAGAAAAAGTAAATCCAATGTCAGGTTGTTTGCCGATATTGGTTCAAATTCCTGTTTTCTTTGCTCTTTATAAAGTTTTATTTGTGACAATTGAAATGAGACAAATGCCATTCTACGGATGGATTCAAGATTTATCTGAAAGAGATCCTACATCCTTATTTAATCTGTTTGGATTGTTGCCATACGATGTCCCATCATTTTTGGCAATTGGGGCATGGCCTATACTGATGGGTGTAACAATGTTCATACAGCAAAAATTAAACCCCGCACCAACTGACCCCATACAGGCAAAAATATTTATGTTCTTTCCGTTATTCTTGACAATAATTCTTGCACCATTTCCAGCAGGATTAGTAATCTATTGGACAGTGAACAACGTTCTAACAATGGCTCAGCAAATATTTATAATGAAAAGAACTAAAATTAAGACCACCTAATGGTTCCTATTCAAGAGGAAGAGTTAAAAAAAATAATACCAACTGATGGACCATCTATTTCAGAGGTTAAAAGCTATTTAGAAAAATATAATGATGAATATATCGTTATTAAATGTGGTGGTAGTGTTCTTGTAGATCAAAATTTATTTGATCATTTTATTGATAATATTTCAATTTTAAACAAATTAGGATTTATTCCAATTATTGTTCATGGAGGTGGTAAAAGAATTTCTAATAAATTATCTGAGTCAGGTATTGAGAGCAAGTTTCTAAATGGTTTAAGAATTACAGATGAAAAAACAATTAAAATTGCAGAAGAAGTTTTAATTGAGTTTAATAAAGAAATTGTGGAGGCATTAAAAAATAAAAAGTGTGCTGCTGAAGAAATTAATACAAAACAAAATAATATTATTTCGGTAATTAAAGATGATGAAAAACTTGGATTTGTTGGTAGCCCCAATAAAATAAACAAGACATCTCTAGACAAAATTATAAATGAAAAAAAAGTACCAGTAATTGCACCTCTTGGCTTAGACAAAGAAGGTCAATCATTTAATATTAATGCTGATACAGCAGCTGGATATATAGCAAAAGAGTTAAATGCTAGACGATTAATCATCATGAGCGACGTGCAAGGAGTTCTAGATAAAAATAAAAATCTTATCTCTGAAATAAACTCTAAAAAAATTAAGGAACTTATTGAAGACGATACTATTTCAGGAGGCATGATACCAAAAATTAATAATTGTCTAGATGTTGCAAGTAACGGTGTAAAAGGTGTTGTAATAATTGATGGAAGAAAAAAACATTCAATTCTATTTGAGTTACTTTCAGACAAAGGATCAGGAACGTTAATTAGACAATGAGAGATTTAAAAGATATTAAATATTGGATATTTGACTTAGATAACACCCTATATAGCGGTCAAACAAAAGTTTTTTCTGAAGTTGATAAAAAAATGTCTGCTTTTATTTCAAAAAAGTTTGATGTTGATCTTGTTGAGGCAAGAGAAATTCAAAAAAAATATTTTTATGAGTATGGAACAACTTTATCTGGACTAATGAACCATGATAATATCGACCCTCACGAATTTCTAGAATTTGTACATGACATCGATATTAGCTGGCTTCCAAAAGATAAGGTTTTAAGAGAAGAATTAATCAAAATTAAAGAAAAGAAAATTATTTTTACAAATGGTTCTCATGCACATGTCGACAATATTACAAAACAGTTAGGAATTGATGGGTTATTTGATGGTGCTTTTGACATCACTGATGCAAATTTTATTCCAAAACCACATTTAGATCCTTATGAAAAACTAATAAAAAAATTTAATATTGATCCAGCTCAATCTATTCTAATAGAAGATATAGCCCATAACTTAGAACAAGCTAAAAATTTAGGAATGAAAACTTGTTGGTTAGAAAATGATGAAGCATTTGCAAAGAAAGATGCTGATAAATCTTATATTGATTATAAAATTGATAATTTACCTTCATTTCTTCAAAAAATTAATATATTAAAAAATAATTAATCATGAATGAATTTGAAAACATAATCAATAAAGCTTGGGATGAAAGAGACCAAGTAAATAGCAAATCTGATAAATCGATTTTAGAAGCAATCAAAGAAACTATAAAACTCGTAGACTCTGGAAAGTTGAGAGTTGCAGAAAAAACAAATAACTCTTGGATTGTACACCAATGGATTAAAAAAGCGATTTTATTGAGTTTTAGAGTAAATGAAATGCAAACTCTTGCCGGGCCTTACGCAACATGGTGGGATAAAGTTAGAGGTAAAACAGCAGGCTGGGGAAGAGAAGAACATATTAATGCAGGTTTTAGAATGGTTCCAAACGGGGTGGTAAGACATGGTTCTTTTATTGGAAAGAATGTTGTCTTAATGCCTTCATTTGTAAATATAGGAGCATTTGTTGATGAAGGTACTATGGTTGATACCTGGGTAACTGTTGGTTCATGTGCACAAGTCGGAAAAAATTGTCACCTTTCAGGTGGTGTTGGAATAGGTGGAGTTTTAGAACCAATGCAAGCTAATCCTACTATCATTGAAGATAATTGTTTTATCGGAGCAAGATCTGAAATAGTCGAAGGAGTTATTGTTGGTGAAGGCTCAGTTGTTTCTATGGGTGTATTTATAGGCCAATCAACAAAAATTGTTTATCGAGATACGGGTGAAATTATTCAAGGCAAAATACCACCCTATTCTGTTGTAGTGCCAGGAAGTCTACCTGCTAAAGATGGTAAAGGACCATCTTTATATTGTGCAGTAATTATAAAACAGGTCGATGAAAAAACTAGATCCAAAACATCTATCAACGATCTTTTAAGAGAGTAGTTAATGCCTAATATCAATGAACTGCAATTAGCAAAAGAGCTAATTAAATTTCCGTCTGTAACTCCTACTGATGCAGGAGTGATGAAATTTTTAGAAAAAAAATTAAAAACTTTAGGCTTCAAAACTAAAATTTTAGAATTTAAAGAAAAAAATCACAAACCTGTTAAAAATTTATATGCAAGACTTGGGAATACGGGACCAAACTTTTGTTATGCTGGACATTTAGATGTGGTGCCTCCTGGTACATTAACTGATTGGACTGTTAATCCATTTAAACCTTCAGTAAAAAAAGGTCATTTAATAGGACGTGGTGCAAATGATATGAAAAGTTCAATTGCAGCCTTTGTTTCTGCAGTAAGTGATTATTTAAACTCAAATAATAAATTTAAAGGATCAATTAGTTTACTAATTACAGGTGATGAAGAAGGTGACGCTGTTAATGGAACTAAAAAAGTTGTCGAATACCTTAAAAAGAAAAAGGAAAAAATAGACTTTTGTCTAGTTGGTGAACCCACTAACCCTAATAAACTTGGAGAAATGATTAAAATTGGACGTCGTGGCAGTATGACTGGTAAATTAACTATTATTGGAGTTCAAGGCCATGTTGCATATCCTCAAAGAGCAAATAACCCATCAACTGCTTTAGTAAAAATCTTAAAAGAATTAAAAGATATAAAATTTGATAAAGGTACAAAAGACTTTCAACCAACTAATCTAGAGGTTACTAAAATCAATATACATAATACTGCTGAAAATGTTATCCCTGGTAAGGCTGAGGCTGTATTTAATATTAGATTTAATAACAAACACACCTCACAAAGCATCAAGCTAAAATTAAACAAAATATTTAATAAGATTTCAAAAAAAGAAAAATCTAAATTTAATATTGATTATAGAGTCTCAGGTGAAGCTTTTTTAACAATTCCAAATAAAACAACATTCATGATCAAAGATGTAATTAAAAAAATTACAAAAATTACTCCAAAGTTTTCAACAACTGGTGGGACATCAGATGCTAGATTTATTAGAAAGATAGCGCCTTGTCTTGAATTTGGATTAGTTGGTAAAACAATGCATAAAGTTGATGAAGCAGTGTCTATTAAGGATCTTAAAAATTTAACTAAAATATACTCAAGTATTTTAAAAAATTATTTTCAGTGAAAACTGGTCTAATTACCACTAAGAGCTATCAAAATCATAACACTGGTAACGGTCACCCAGAAAAGATTGATAGGGTTACAGCAGTAATTGACAATTTCAAAAAGAAAAATAATAACAATTTAATTTGGCAAGAACCTAAAAAATTTGATCAATCTTTGCTAATTAAAACGCATTCAAAAGAATATATTGAATTTGTAAACAATTCATTTCCAAAGGATGGTTTGTCTTTTTTAGACGGTGACACCATTGTTTCTCCTGGTAGTAAAGATGCTACTCGTGATGCTGCAGGATCAATAATTACTGCAATTGATGGCGTTGAATCTAAAGAATATAAAAATGCTTTTTGTGCTGTTAGGCCTCCTGGTCACCATGCTGAAAAGAATAAGGCAATGGGGTTTTGTATTTATAACAATGTTGCTGTTGGTGCTAACTATTTAATTGAGAAATATAATTATCGAAAAGTAGCTATCATAGATTTTGATGTACATCACGGTAATGGAACTCAAGATATTTTCTACGAAAATGAAAAAGTTTTATATATTTCAACACATCAATACCCCTATTATCCAGGATCTGGTACTGAACAAGAAAAAGGGAAATACAATAATATTTTCAACATTCCTCTTGAAGCTGGAACCACATCAGAAAAATATTTAACTGCATACGAGCATGTTTTAAGTAAAATTATAGAATTTAAACCAGAATTTTTGTTATTTTCTGCGGGGTTTGATGCTCATAAAGATGACCCTCTTGCTCAATTAAAATTGAACTCTAATGATTTTTATACTCTAACAAAAAGAACTTTAGAGGCGTCAAAGAAATTTTGTAATGGTAAAGTTGTTTCAATCTTAGAGGGTGGCTATGACTTAAATGCTTTAATGTCTAGTACTGAAAAACATGTAGATGCTTTATTAGAATTTAATTGAAATCAAATGAGAACAAACTAGTTAAGCTATATGAAATTATATAAAATTAAAAAATCTGATATTGATAAAAAAGGTCGAGGTCTTTACGCTACAAAAGATATTAAAGAAGGAACAAAAATCATTGATTATGTTGGAAAATTAATCACAAAAAAACAAACAGAAGAGTCGGATAAATATGACAACAGTAAACCAATTTATCTTTTTACAATTAATAACCGTTATGACCTTGATGGAGACTTTGCTTGGAATACAGCAAGATTGATAAATCATTCTTGTGATAATAATTGTGATTATGACGGTAAAGGTCTTAAAATTTGGGTAAAGGCAATTAAGGATATTAAAAAAGGCGAGGAATTTACCTGTGATTATGGATTTGGATTTGATGAAAATTACAAACAATTTCCATGCAAATGTAAATCTAAAAATTGTTGTGGCTACATTGTTAGAGCAGAATCTAGATGGAGAATTAATAAAAAATTTGCAATGAGTAATAAAGAAAATCTAATAAAAAACTCTAGATAAAAAAAGACCATTAGCAGGTGCTGGTGGTGCACAATTCTCTCTTTTTTTTAATTTAATAATTTTTTCAAATTTTTTTATATCCCACTTTTTTTCACCTAAATATTTTAAACAACCAACCATTGATCTCACTTGTTGTTGTAGAAAAGATTGAGATTTAAATTCAATTGTAATTTTATTATTTTGATTTTTTATCTTAACTGACTTAATTGTTCTTATCGGACTTTTAGCATTACAACTTGAGGCTCTAAATGTTGAAAAATCTTTAGTTCCAATTAATTTTTTTGCTCCTCTCTTCATCTCTTTAAGATCAAGTTTTTTCATTATATGCCATCCTCTATCTTGGTTAATTACCGACGGGGCAACTCTATTATAAATAACATACTCATAAACTCTTAGTTTAGCTGAATATCGGGCATGAAAATTTTGATTTCTCTTTCTAATATTTAGAATAGCTATCATTTTATTTTTTAAAAAATGATTAATAGATTTTAAAAATTTATCTTTATCTTCAATTATATTTTTACTTTCAAAATGAGCAGATTGAGCAATTGCATGCACGCCTGCATCGGTTCTACCTGAACCAGTAATAATTATTTTTTCTTTTAAAAGTTTAGACAATTTATCTTGAAGAACACCTTGAATTGTTTGACCTTTTTTTTGTATTTGCCAGCCTCTATAATTTGTACCAACATACTCAATTAAGATTTGATATTTATGCATTTATTAAACTAGCACCCTTTTTAATTTGAGAGCCAAGAATAAATTCTTCAATCTTTTGAGGCCTTTTTCCCTGTCTTTGTATTTCTAATATTTTCAAAGATTGACTATCTCCACAGCCAACTTCTAAATCGTTTGTCAAAACTTCTCCTATATTCCCTTGATTTTTTACTATTTCAGCTTTCAATACTTTGTATCTCTCATTTTTATAAATAAAAAATGCACCTGGAATTGGAAATAATCCATTCACTTTTCCAAGAATTTTTTTTGCATCATCGTTCCAGTTTATAAGTCCTTCAGATTTATTTATCTTTGGGGCATAGGTTGCTAATTCATGTTTTTGTTCAATAAACTTTGCTTTTCCATCTAAAATATTATTAATTTCAATTATTATTTTTTCTGATGCTAATAATGATAGTTTTTTTGAGATCTCATCAGCATTATTATTTGGGTTTAAATTAATTTTATAAACTGCACAAACAGGACCTGAATCTAATTGTTCTTCAATCTTCATAATACTTATTCCTGTTTCATTGTCTAAATTCATTATTGATCGCTGGATAGGTGCTGCCCCACGCCACTTTGGAAGAATAGATCCATGGATATTGATAAAACCTAATTTACAAATATTTAAAAATTCTTTTGGAATAATTTGACCATATGCAACTACAATTACAATATCTGGATCAACTTTTTTTAGAAATTCTAATTCCTCTTTATTGTTTTTTAAACTAGCTGGAGTTCTGCATTTAATTCCAAGCTTATCAGCTAAATCATTAATTGGAGATTTATTAACTTTTTGTCCTCTCTGCGATTTTTGGGGTGGCTGAGTATAAACAGCCTCAATAGAAAAACTGTTTTCATAAATTGATTTAAGAATAGGAACTGAAAACTCAGGTGTTCCCATAAACACAATTTTTTTTTGCATTAATTAAATAACTATCTGATTAGACTTTTGCTTTGATAGTTTTTTTATAATCATTGATTTTTTTAATTTGGACAAGTAATCAATAAATAAAATCCCTTCTAAATGATCCATCTCATGTTGAATGCATGTTGCTAACAATCCGCTTGCATGTAAAATTTGTTTCTCTCCATTATAATCTAAATATTCTACATCGCATTGACTAGGTCGATCGATTTCAGCAAATTGGTTAGGAACAGACAGGCAACCTTCTTCATAAGTTGCTTTTTCTGGATCTTTATTTTTGATTACTGGATTTACAAAATATTTTGGTTCTTTCTTCTCTGGGTCTCTACTTATGTCCATTACTATTATTCTTTTGGGTACACCTATTTGAATAGCAGCAAGCCCTATACCATTAGCTGCATACATAGTATCCAGCATATCATCCATTAATTTTTGCTCGTCTTTTGTGACTTTTTCAACTGGTTTAGAAACTTGTCTTAATAACTTGTTGGGCTCTGTAAGAATAGGTTTTACTGCCATGATAGGTATATTTTAATTAATTTTTTAGACTTTTAAAGGCAGAACTTTTAATAAAATTTTATTTCGAATGTAATCGATATCTAGTTGATTTAACGCGCTAATTACAAAATATAACGTATCCTCATCCAAATTGTTAAGATCATCTTGTCCAATAACTTCAATAATTCTTAATACAACTGATCCAATTTCATTATTATTTATCATAACCTGAATATCTGTTGGCATTTCAGACTCATTAATTTCATAGAGGTCTTCATATTTTTTTGAAATCTCGATACCATCAGATTTAATTGACTCGATTAACATTATATCTTTTTTGGATAGATAATATTTCTTGTCTTTCTTAATTTTTTTTAAAAAATTATCTAAATCTTTTTCAACTTTAGATTTTGCAAAATCTCCATTAAAATAATTTACTAGTCTTGATTGATGTAAAATATCATTATTGAACTTAATATCATTTAACTCTTGCTTCTCTTCTTTTAAATTATTTGAATAAAAAGTAGTAAAGTTAGATGGTACATCGTTAGGTTCAATATTTTCTAACATTTCTTTTAGCTCAGCATCAAATGCATTTGAATATCCATCCTTAGTAAATAGATCTTTCAAAAGTTTTATAAATTCTAATTTTTTTTCAGTATCAGACTCTAATAAAGATCTTTGATAAACTAGAGCTCTAGCTTCTATGTTCGATAGAGATTTATAAGACTCGGATGCATTTAATAATTGATTAATATTGAACTGAAATCTTTTATATAAAGAAAATAAATCTTTCTCAGAATAATTTTTATCATGTGTTGCTTTTTCAATTAAAGAAATTTTTTCTTCTTCAGCAATATCAATCTCCTCAATGTTATATAATAAATTTGATGCTGATAAATATTTCCATATTTTTTTATCTGTATTTTTCTTAGGTTCAAAAATAAAATCTGGATTAGTTCTGTGTGCAAGGTGAAAATCTAATATAGAAGCCTCAGAAATTGTTGGTTCTGGATCTTTTATGTACCCAAACAAATAATTGAGCTTTTTCTCAAAATATTCATCTTTAAAACCTAGCTCTTTTTTTAGGTCTAAAATTAATTGAGCTTCCTCAGCTCTACCTGCATTAATTAAACAATATAGATTAAATTTTGAAAGATAATCGTCACTGATAACTTCTGAATTCTTTAAAAATAATTCGCAAGCTTTTTCAATATTCGCTTCTGATAAATATTCATCAATTAAATATTTACTTAAATCTGGGTGCAAATTTAAGATTTGGTTTTTTATTAAATATTCCTCAATTAATTCTCTATCGTTGTTTTTAATAAGCCAATTAGATCTAATTTTTAAAAACTCTTCATTGGTAATATTTTGTTCTGGATTGTAGGCATTTGTTAATAAAATTATGTTTAATAATTCTGATGCATCTTTAGATAATTGCATTTTATTAATATTTGAAAAAAGATACTTCAATTGGTCGCCATTTGAATTTGACCACAAATCAATTTTAAGATCATAATCTTCAGGATCGTAAAGCCCGATAATTTTTATTTCTTGTGAATTTAAGTCTGAACTAACTTGGACTGTTTCAAGTTCTTTTTCTGATTGAAGTTCAAAAATACTAGGTTGTGTAATCTCAGCATCACCAGAATTGGTCTCTAAATTATTTAGATTATTACTTGATGAGTTTTCTTCAATTTTATTTTGATCAATATTCCATATATCAATTGGTTCGTCTTCTGCATTAACAGTAACTGTGGTTAAAAAAATTAATAATAGAATTGATAAATATTTACTATTTAACAATTTTAAAATTTTCATTAGGGATAATTTTTTCTATTTCTTTTTTTGGGGCTGGAAAATCTATTTTACTTAAAAGAAAAATTGCTCCAAGGAATAAAACTAAAACAATACTTAATTTTATAATTAAGCCTGTAGAGCTTTTGCCTGAACTTGTATTTCTTGTAAATTGCATATAACGTTGGTTAAAATCAAATTAAGACATAATTGTGTTTTTTCAATACAGAAACTTATGAATTCAAAAGAAAATTTAGTTTTTTTAGGTATGATGGGTTCAGGAAAATCTTCAATTGGCTCATTAGTATCAAAAAAACTAAATATAAATTTTATTGATGTTGATATCGAGATCGAAAAAAAATTAGATTTAAAAATTTCTGAAATATTTGAAAATAAAGGTGAAAAATATTTTAGACAAATTGAAGAGGTAGAAACATTAAAAGCTCTTAGAAATAAAAAAACTGCAATTTCTCTTGGTGGAGGTGCTTTTTTAAATAATAAAATTAAAAAAGAAGTTTTAGAAAATCATATTTCTTTTTGGTTAAATTGGGATGTTAAAACATTAGTTAACAGAATTAAGGATAGTAAAAAAAGACCCATTGCACATAAATCTTCAAAAAAAGAAATTGAGGAACTAATTGAAAAACGATCTATTATTTATTCAAAAGCTATGTATAAAATTAATTGTGAAAATCTTACAAAGAATGAAATTGTAAAAAAAATAATTAAAATTTATGAAACCTATTAAATTAAAAGTAAAAACAAATTTAGATCATTATCCAATTATAATTGGTTCAAATTTAATTAGAAATTTAAACTCATATTTAAATGAAAATTCAATTATTTTTAATCAATGCCTTTTGGTAATTGATAAAAAAGTTCCAAAAAGATTAATAAATAATATTACCAAAGCCTTAAAAAGAAAAAAAGTTTTCAAATTTAATTTTGATGCTAGTGAGAAAAACAAAAATATTAAATATGTGAATGAAATTTTAAAAATTTTACTTAATAAAAATTTTTCAAGACAAGACTGTTTAATCACAATAGGTGGTGGTATCACTGGTGATGTAGGAGGTTTTGCATCAAGTTTATTTAAAAGAGGTTTAAACTTTATTAATATTCCAACCACACTGTTATCTCAGGTTGACTCGTCTATTGGTGGTAAAACTGGAGTAAATACCAAAGAAGGTAAAAATCTTATTGGGAGCTTTTATCAACCAAAAATGGTTATCAGTGATATTGAATTTTTAAAATCATTACCAAAAAGAGAAATTATATGTGGTTATGGTGAGGTCTTTAAGCACTCATTAATACTAAACAAACAATTTTTTAAATATCTAAATATAAACTTTTCAAAAGTTTTAAATTTGAAAAGCCCTTTTATTGAAAAAGCCATTTATGAAAGTTGCAAAATTAAGAAAACAATTGTTGAAAAAGATGAGAAAGAAAAAAATATTAGAAAAATATTAAATTTTGGTCATACTTTTGCTCATGCTTTTGAGGCTTCACTTGGATATTCAAAAAAATTAAATCATGGTGAAGCGGTAATACTTGGCATTATTACAGCTCTTGAATTTAGTCTAAGTATAAAATTAATTAAATTTAATGAATATAATTTGATACTAAAACATGTTCTTAAAGCAGGCTTACCCTCCAATATTAATAATTATTTTTCAAAAAAAGACCTAAATAAAATTTTAAAGTTTATGTCAAAAGATAAGAAGAATATTTCAAAAAAAATAAACTTAATTTTGCTAAAAAAAATAGGTTCAACCGTGATCAATAATGAGTACAGCGATCTAAAAATTCGTGAATTTTTTAAAAAAAAATTAATTAATTAAGATTTGTAAAGAATGAATATATTCTTTGATTTCTTGATCTAAGATTTTATAAATTTTTTTATTACTTTCGATTCTATTTAAATCTTTTAGCTCTTTTGAGTTAATTTTAAGTTTTAAATGAAACTTTCCCTCTTGATGACCTGAATGATTTTTATGTAAAAAAGATTTATCTTCTACTTCAATTTTTTCAATTTTAATTTCATTGATTAACTTTTTTTTTACGATTGCAATTAGATCATTTATATTCATAAATATTATTGACTATACCATGAAAAATATTTGTGACTGGAATAATTGTAATGAAATTGGTGAATATAAAGCGCCAGTTGAAAAAGATAATAGCAAAAAATATCGTATGCTATGTCTAGAACATGTAAAAGAATTTAATAAAAATTGGAATTATTTCTCAGGCATGAATGATGATCAAGTAATGGATTTTTTAAAATCTGACATGATTTGGCACAAACCAACCCAAAGTTTTAGTTCGTCGGATAATTTTTTTAAGGTTTTGTGGAATAACACTCTAAGAGATGAGTTGGATAAAGATAAATTTAAAGGGGAGTTTAATCATATGAGCAAATTTAAATTTGATCATAAAGATATAAAAGCTTTTGGAATTTTAGGAGTTTCTGTTGGTTTAAAATGGCAGAAAATTCAGGAAAAATTTAAAATCCTTGTCAAAAAATTTCATCCCGATATAAATGCTGGAAACAAAAAATACGAGGAAAAACTTAAACAAATTACCTTAGCTTACACTCAGCTAAAACATACTTATAGAGAAAAAATTGACACCTAACCTAAATTCAAAACCAGATATTAAAATTTCTGTTAAACAAACTTTTGGTATCGACTCTGATATGGAAATAGAAGCTTTTTCAAAAAAAAGCGAATATGTACCTGAAATTGATAAAACATATAAGTTTGATAGAGATACAACTCTTGCAATAATTTCGGGTTTTGCTTTTAATAAAAGAGTTTTAGTGCAAGGGTACCATGGAACTGGAAAATCAACTCACATAGAGCAAATAGCTGCTAGATTAAATTGGCCATGCATTAGGGTAAATTTAGATAGTCATGTCAGTCGTATTGATCTTATTGGTAAAGATGCAATTGTTTTAAAAGATGGAAAACAAGTAACTCAATTTAATGAAGGTATTTTGCCATGGTCAATTCAAAATCCTGTTGCACTAGTGTTTGATGAATATGATGCAGGAAGACCAGATGTGATGTTTGTAATTCAAAGAGTTTTAGAAGCAGAAGGAAATTTTACATTACTAGATAAAAATAAAGTTATTAAACAAAATAAATATTTTAGACTTTTTGCAACCTCAAACACTGTTGGCTTAGGAGATACAACTGGACTTTATCATGGAACTCAGCAAATAAACCAAGGTCAAATGGATAGATGGAATATAGTTACAACTCTAAATTATCTAAGTTTAGAAAGAGAGATGGAAATTATACTGGGTAAAAATAAAAATTTAGACAACGCAAAAGGTAAAGAAAAAATTGCAAATATGATTAAAGTTGCAGCTCTTACAAGAAAAGGGTTTATAGCTGGAGATATATCAACAGTTATGAGTCCAAGGACAGTTTTACATTGGGCTGATAATGCTGAAATATTCAAAGATACAGGGTATGCATTTAGGGTCACTTTTTTAAATAAGTGTGATGAATTGGAAAAGAACACTATTGCAGAATATTACCAAAGATGTTTTGGAGAGGATTTGCCAGAGTCTTTGCTTAATATTCAAATTTAATGAGTGACAAAGAAACAAATCTCAAAGAAAAATTAAGACAAGCTTTAGCCTCCACCATTAGAGTAATATCTGACGATCTAGAAATTAAACAAAAAAA
>Ga0255772_10002223_pt1 | contig 19029 bp, 28 predicted proteins | sample 071ome_34_FD_179970 | JGI IMG/M metagenome (GOLD analysis project Ga0255772, IMG submission 179970) | Coastal salt marsh microbial communities from the Groves Creek Marsh, Skidaway Island, Georgia - 071411BT metaG (version 2) | ecosystem: Environmental > Aquatic > Marine > Intertidal zone >...
GGAGTAATACCACCTTTATTCCCATGGTTGAACATCACATTGTAGAGTGGATAGGTGTTATCACCTTATTTCTTTTCGGTATCACTATGATTTGTCAAGGACATTTCATTTATCACGGAAAGCGTGGTTATAGACACTCTGAACGTGAAAAAGAAAAAATGAGTAATGCTCGCAAACAAGTAGAGGATTTATTCAAAAACAAATGACCGAAGAAGACTACGAACGGTTACAAGAAAAAGTTCAGGAATTGAGAATGCAGTATTTGTTTGAGGAACCATGTCCTCTTTATGAGGAGGTTGAAGATGAACTGGACTGATTTTATAGAATTTGTTGCCAGTGTTTTATACCTTTATATTGCCTGGTTAAGTGGAATTTTACTTGGTTATTTAATTGGTAAAAGGGATGGGGGAGATTTATGAACAACTACATAAAGCAATGGAATTAATTAAATGAACAGATTCGAACAGTTTACGGAAGACGAGAAAAGAAAACTTGCAGAAGCAATTTGGCGTAGGCAAAGAGTTTTTATTGCAGGGGACAAGCAGTTTAAAGAATATGGAAAACTTCTTGATGAAATTCTTGAAGGTATTGATTATATTCCAGGGAGAATTGTATGAGAGTTGGTCTTATCGGACTGGGTAAGAATGGTGAAGACATTGCTCACCGTATGAATAGAAAAGACTATGAAGTATGGGGTTATAGAAACAACTATGAAAAGTCTTGTGAACAATATGAAAAGGGTTATATCAGTGGATGTACCACTTCTTTGGAAGTACTTGTTGAAGTAATTCATAGTCATAAAAACATTTCTGATAGAAAACCAGGAATTTTTATGATGGTTTTACCACCAGAAAATGTAGAGGACACACTCAATGAATTACTACGATTATGTCGTGAAGGCGATATTATTATTAATTATGGCAATAGCAGTATTGAAGACTGTTGGAAAAGAGAAGAGTACTGTTCAAAATTGGGCATCGCATATCTTGATTGTTATGTTAATCGCGATGTTTTTGATATGGGCAGTGGATACAAGTTTGTGGTTAGGGGCGGAAATACTGCAATCGCCACTTGTAAAGGCATTTTTCATGCACTCGGACAGTGGAACTATACCACCAAATATTCATCTGTAATCTAATGGAACATCTGTTAGGAAAAGCACTCATTATAGTTGCAATACCTTTTGTATTAACTACAATTTATTTTGGTTCAAAGAAGGGGCACTACTATGAATCAGAACACTATAAGGGAAATGGCACCGCACATTAGACAGCGGTTTCACTTTGCATCATCAGCATTTTCTAGAATATATGGCGTAGCACACGTCACCACACCAATGATAGATTTCTGTTATGATTGGGCACTTACAGAGGAAGTAGCACCACTTGATTGTTTAAACCACGTCGATAGATACTTTAGAGAACTATGGATAAAATCACAGAACTAAAAAAAGAAAATAGGTGGCTCAAGGAAGAGATTAGGCGATTGAGACATCAGTTGTCTATGAGGGAAGAAAAGGAATGGGCACACCCAGAATCTTGTGTTCATAACTGCGATCCTTGGGACGTATGGAAGTACAGTTAGGTATTCTGTTTTTTATGTGTATGTTTGGCGTATTTTTATTTGTAGTTTCTATTTTAACGGACTGGTAATGGGACATTTCGCACGGTGGGCATTAGAGACACCAGTTACATTAGGATTTCTCTGTTACCTTTTGGTAGTTGTACCTATTATGGGTATCTGGGCAGTCCACAAATACAAGTGGCAGCACTGGGAACCGTTTGACAAGGGGCATAAGTAGTGTTATAATATCTGAGTTGAGAGGGAGGAAACCACCACCCACCTTCCTCCTTCTTAACTGCGGTAGTCCCCTTCTGATAGGTTCAGGACTAGCGGCGAAAGGAACCTATCACAACGGAGTGTAGCGCAGCTTGGTAGCGCATCTGTTTTGGGAACAGAGGGTCGCAGGTTCGAATCCTGTCACTCCGATTGCCAGTTTTCGGACTGGCATCTTGACTACATATAGTCAAGCACTTATAATACTCAGGTATTCAACACACAACAATGTCTCTGATCGAAAAGTTCAAGAAAGATGTTAGTACGCTTCGTTCTGCTGCTAACGGGGATATCTACCTTGATGTAAAGAGTCCGAAACTTTATAAGAAAGTTCGTCGCTACTATGAAAATAATGGCGTCGTGTTTTCTGGAGATCCCCTTGATGACTATGAAATGTTGATGGATTATCTCTATCAAGATCTTGCAACTATTGAGGTTGCATGATGCAAGTTATCAAAAAACCTACTGTTCTTATGGAACAGTTTCCTTATCGTTATGTTCAGGTTGGTAAGTTGGAAATCAACGGAAAACCTGATTGCCGCATTCAAAAGGTAGACTCCTACACTGGACGCTACCGAGACATGTATCTCTGCGATAATGAGATGCAACTCATGACTGCCATGGAAGATTTCGAGTACACTAAGTGGTTGGATCCTGATATGGTTCCTTGTTATATCAAGGATGATGATGAATGAACTTTCACTGGAAACTGAAAGTCATTCCTTCATTTCTGGTTGGTTCATTGATGAGTCAATATGTGATGGAGTAATTGACTTTTATAAGGAAGATAACTACTTCCCAGTAACTCCTGGTTTAAGTTCTTCTGGACAAGTTAATACAAAAACAAAAGAGTCCTTTGACAAAACCATATCCCACGTCACAAAAGACCAAAGACTTGTAAACTATTTTGATACCCTCTCAGAGGTTGTCAAACTTTATACCGAAAAATATATTTGGTCTGATATTACAGAGTCTTGGTCTATTGTGGAGGGTGTGAATATTCAATGGTATCCTCCTAACGGTGGATTTAAAGTTTACCATCTTGAAAGAAATGGAAAACTATCATCAATGAATAGGCATCTAGTCTTTATGACTTATCTAAATGATGTGACTGATGCTGGTGAAACTGAGTTTTATTATCAAAAACTAAAAGTTAAACCACAAAAAGGTCTCACTTTGGTTTGGCCAGTTGATTGGACTCATACGCATAGGGGAATTCCTTCCCCTACGCAAGAAAAAATTATTATAACTGGTTGGTATAGTTTCAACTAAAACGTCACGGATGGACGATAACAGAACTGGTGGAGTCATCCCCAATATGCCCATGATGGAGACATGTAAAAAACCCTGGTCGGGATGGTCAAATGACCCTCGGAGTTTACTGCTTCTCTAAAGAGCAGTTGGTGCGGATGGGGTAACCCCGCCCAGTTTCTTGCTTCTGGTCAAAGAGCAAGTGGCGTGCATGAAAAGACCTAAGAGGGTGGTTGCGCAAACCACCCTTTTTTAGTATAATGGTAAAAAATAAACCTATTGATGAAAGTTGCTTTAATTACTGGTATCACTGGTCAAGATGGTTCTTATCTAGCAGAACTACTTCTTGAAAAGGGATATGAAGTTCATGGTATTGTGCGTCGTTCATCATTAATTAATACTCATCGTATTGACCACATTTACGATAGTATTCATTTACACTACGGCGACCTTACCGATTCTACTAATATTGTAAGAGTTATTCAAAAAGTTCAACCCAATGAAATTTACAACCTTGGTGCTCAGAGTCATGTCAAAGTATCCTTTGAGATGCCTGAATACACTGCTGATGTCGATGGTGTGGGAACTCTACGTTCTCTTGAAGCGGTGCGTCTCCTTGGTATGGAAGATCGTGTGCGTATTTACCAGGCGTCTACCAGTGAACTCTATGGTCTTGTCCAAGAAGTTCCTCAAAAAGAAACGACACCATTCTATCCTCGTTCCCCTTATGGTGTTGCCAAACTTTATGCTTACTGGATTGTAAAAAACTATCGTGAGTCTTATGGTATTCATGCTAGTTCTGGTATTCTATTCAACCATGAATCTCCAAGGCGTGGTGAAACTTTTGTAACTCGCAAAATTACAAGAGGTCTCTCTCGTATTGTATCTGGTGAAGAGGGTGTTCTTTCTCTTGGAAATCTTGATGCAAAGAGGGACTGGGGACATGCAAAAGATTATGTTGAGGCAATGTGGTTGATGCTTCAACAAGATGAACCAGATGACTATGTGATTGCTACTGGTATCCAGTATTCTGTTCGTGAGTTTGTTGAACTATCAGCATCTCATTATGGTATGAATATTGTGTGGCAAGGTGAAGGTATTGATGAGGTTGGTATTGACCAAAATACTGGCAATGTCGTTATCAGAGTCAACCCTAAATATTTCAGACCTGCTGAAGTAGAGACTTTGTTAGGTGACGCCACTAAGGCGAAGGAAAAACTTGGTTGGGAACCAAAGATTTCTTTTAAAGAATTAGTTGAGGACATGTGTAGTAATGAACACTGAGAGTAGAGTTTACGTCGCTGGCAACACGGGACTTGTGGGGTCAGCAATTGTTCGTATGCTTCATCGTAAGGGGTATACTAATATTCTGTCATCCCCATCTTCTTACTGGGATTTGAGGAGGCAGGATGATGTTGATAGGTTCTTTCAAATAAACACACCAGACTACGTTTACCTTGCTGCTGCAAAGGTTGGTGGTATTGGTGCAAATAAAGACTATCCTGGACACTTCATCTATGATAACTTGATGATTCAGTCCAACATCATTCATGCTGCCCGTAAGTTTGGTGTTAAAAAACTTCTGTTCCTAGGTTCTTCCTGCATCTATCCCAAGATGTGTGAGCAACCTATTAAAGAAGAGTATCTGATGACAGGTCCTCTAGAACCAACTAATGATGCTTATGCTATCGCTAAGATTGCTGGTATCAAGATGTGTCAGGCATATCGTAAACAGTATGGGTTCAATGCTATTTCATTGATGCCTACTAATCTTTACGGTCCCAACGACAACTTTGATCTTGAAACATCACATGTTCTTCCTGCACTCATCCGAAAGTTTCATGAGGCTAAGTACACTGGTTCAGTTACTTTGTGGGGTGATGGTTCTGCAATGCGTGAGTTTCTTCATGTAGATGACTTGGCAGAAGCATGTTTTGCTTGTATGAAAGACTATGATAGTCCAGAACCTATCAATGTTGGTACTGGAAAAGATATCTCCATTGAAAACCTTGCAAACATTATTTCAAGTGTGGTTGGATATGACCACATTATTAACTGGGATACTACTAAACCAAATGGAACTCCACGCAAAGTTCTCAACGTTGATAAGATGAAGTCTCTTGGGTGGGAACCAAATATTAGTTTGGAAGAAGGTATTAAAACAACTTACGAATGGTATAAAGATTATGCTTGCCAATGATGACTTAGGAAATCTGGGTAGACTTGGAAACCAGATGTTCCAATACACTGCTCTTCGTGGTCTTGCACAAAGACATGGATATGAGTATTGTCTTCCTCCAAGACATGTTGTAGCAACAAGGGACATTAACTGCGTAAACTCGGACATCACCATGTTTGAGTGTTTTAAGATTCCTGAGGCACCGAAGTATGTTTGCAACTTTCCAAAGGTAATGGAAAGTGGTTTTGGTCTAGACAAAAACCTTTGGGAAAACTGCCCAGACAATATCAGTCTTTATGGATACTTCCAGACTGAAAAATACTTCAAGCACATCGAGAAGCAAATTCGTGAGGCATTTACTTTTGCTGACGAAATTGCTAAACCAACAGAGGAAGCATTTAAGTCAAACTTTGGAGACACCGAAGTAATTTCTATCCATCTTCGTAGGGGTGATTATCTTCAGTATGAGCATCACCCAACACAAACTCTAGAATATTATGAGAAAGGTTTGTCTCACATGCCAGAAGATATTCCTGTGATGGTTTTCTCTGATGGTATTGAATGGTGCAAAGAGCAGGAACTGTTCCAAGGAGATAGGTTTATCTTTGCAGAGGGTAATAGCACTGGTGTAGACCTTTGTTTACAGTCTCTATGCACTTATCATATTATTGCCAACTCTTCATTCTCTTGGTGGGGTGCTTGGTTGGCAAAGAGCAAGAAGACTGTTGCTCCTAGTGTTTGGTTTGGTGGACCTGATGCTCAAAAAGATTTGAGTGACCTGTATTTGCCAGGATGGATTGTAATATGAGAGTAGCGGTTTTAATATCTGGTCGTCTGCGGTGTTATGAGAAATGTCTCATCCCCTTACTACAAAAAGCAAACTATGGCGTAGACCTTTTTTGTTCCATCAATGATACTGATGGTGCCTATTATGAAACGGCAAGAGAAAACCTGAAACCCTGGTTGAGGGAAATGTACATTAATAAGTATACATTTCCTGCAAGGTTTGATGAATTGTATGTTGCCCCACCACCAGCACATACGAAACCAATAGGTCAAATGTCCATGTTCTTCAATGATAGGAATGCATTTGACATGGCAGTATCTTATGCAAAAGAAAATGGTTTTGAGTATGATGCTTATATGAAGTATCGTGCCGATGTCCAGACTACCTCTTTGCCTGATGTTGTTTCAAGTGATGAGTTTGAGATCTATTCTGTAATTCCTTGGTGTAACTATACAGTTCCTCTTCTGGTTAGAGAAACTCCTAGTTATTTGGATGGAGATCTTGTTGACTGGGTTTCTGATGCTATTGTTTTTGGAAACAAAAAGTCTATGGAAGCATATACAGACACTCATAACTTCTGTCTTGAAATGACTGAGTTGTTTAATGGTGGATATCCATGTAACTTTGAACCATCAGTTACTCAAAATGCATATGATAAAGGTCTTAAAATAAATTACTTCAATAGACCTTACACCTTAGACCCATCTAGACACTAATGAAAGTAGCAGTTTTAATATCTGGTAGAGCGGCTAGATATGAAGTTTGCCTGAAACGCCTCCTTGAGAAAAACAAGCACGAATATGATTTGTTCATTTCTGTGAATGATGAACCGTGTAAGTATTATGAGGTGATGGAGGAGAGTCTCCAACCTTGGTTGAAGGGTTTGGAGATAAAACCTTTCTCTCTTCCAGATGACTTTGAGAATCATCATCCTGGAACTATCAGACAAAATGTCAATGGAAAATTTGTTCCGCAGAATGTCATGTCAATGTATTATAATGATATGAATGCATTCAACATGGCAACAAAGTATGCTGATGACAATGGTTTTGAGTATGATGTATACATGAAGTTTCGCAGCGACTTGATAGTTAACGATATGCCAGATATTGATAAAATGGATGAGTTTAAGGTATATTCTGCAGATCCTCCATGTGACTTTGAGTGTCAAACGCTTGATGATGAAAAAGTTCGTATTGTGTGTGATGCCGTTGCTTATGGTAGTAGGAAGTCAATGAGGGAGTACACTGACACATATAACTTTGTTCTGGATATCAATAAGCAGATGGGTGGTGATTATAGAATTCACTTTGAGAGTTCATTGACACAATGTCTTTACTATAAGAAAGTTCCAGTCGAAAGGTTTGCATACACATATAAGTTGGATGGTAATCGTAGAATATTTGATACTATTTGGGAAAATGCTGGAACAGAAGAGTGTGGAGATAGTAGAATAAACAATATCCGAGGTGCTCATCCTCCTATCAATTCGAAAGACGTTGAAAGCACTATTGATATCCCCTCCTTCCCAGTGTCATAATAAATACATCAAAACGCTATAAGTATGAAAGTTGTTATTCCAATGTCTGGTATGAGCAGCAGGTTTGCTGCCGCTGGATATGATATTCCAAAGTATCTTATTGAAGTTGATGGTAAAAGAGTAATCGAACATATTGTTCGATTGTATCCTGAAAATAGTGAGTTTGTGTTTATTATTAATGATAAGCACAAGGAAGAGACTGATATTTTGGATGTTCTGGACAAACTTGTAGAGAAGAAAGAAATAGTAACCATCCCTCGTCATAAGAAGGGACCAGTATTTTCAGTATCTGAGTTTGATGAACTCATTGATGACGATGAAGAAGTTATTATCAACTACTGTGACTTTTCCATCTATTGGGACTATCGTCACTTTAAGGGATTTGTCGATGCTACTGAGTGTGACGGTTGTGTAATCTGCTACACTGGATTCCATCCACACATGCTCGGTAGTGATAACTATGCATTCTGCCGTACTGATGAGAATAACCAGATCTTAGAAGTTAGAGAGAAGCAACCATTCACAGACAATAAGATGTCTGAGTTTGCTTCTGCTGGAAACTACTACTTCAAGAAAGGTAGTTACGTCAAGAAATATTTTAAGCAGTTGATGGATGAAGATATCAACATCAATGGTGAATATTATGTGAGTTTAATTTATAATCTTCTCATTCGTGATGGACTTGACAATCGAGTCTATGAAGTTCCTTATATGTTGCAGTGGGGAACACCTGGTGACCTTGATATCTACAATAGTTGGTCAGAATATTATTGCAAAGCATTGGTAGGTCAGAAAGAAGTACGTTTAGAAAACTGCACTCTTGCTCTTCCAATGGCAGGTGCTGGTAGTCGTTTTTCTAAGGAAGGATATACAGAACCAAAACCTTTCATTCAGGTCAATGGTAAAAATATGGTAGAGCAGGCAGTTCGATGCCTACCAAAGACTGATGAAGTTATCTATGCCTGCCTGAAAGACCATCAAGCACCAGGAGAGAATGTAGTTTGGATTGATGAGGTTTTGGAAGGACAGGCATGTACAACAGAAAAGATTGTAGAGCAGTGTGATCCAGATAGCTCTATTCTTGTATCTGCCTGCGATAATGGCGTATTCTATGATGCTGATAGATTTTTAGATTTGGTAAATGATGAAGATAATGATATAATAGTATGGACTTACCGCAATAACTATACTAGTCACCTGCAACCAAATGCGTATTCTTGGGTAAACTGTGATAGTGAAGGCAATGTGAGTAGTGTTGATGTTAAAAACTTTACTGGGGAAAATCCTGTAAATGAATATGCCATCACTGGCACTATGTTTTTCAGGACAAAGGAAATCTTCCATCGTTCTCTTGAATCACTCTATAAGAATGACAATAGAACCAATGGTGAGTTTTATGTTGACAGTATGTTAAACGAAGCAATAATGCTTGGATATAAAGTCAAGAATTTTGAGATTGATAATTATATCTGTTGGGGCACACCAAACGATTTAAAGACGTACCAATACTGGCAAAGATTTTTTAATAAAGTTGAATGGCATCCTTATGAATATTCAAGAGACTACTTTACCAATTGAATACTGGAACTCTGGAAGGACAAGATTAATCAAATCAAAGGATGAAAATGGCAGAGACATTGAAGTTGCATACTTTTTTACTTGCCAATTCACTGGACTTTCGAAACACTATCCACAACCTTTAATTTTTTCTCATCAAACTCAAAAGTTAACTCTTCCAACAAAAGAGATGTTTATGTCTCTTGGTAGAGGAACTGTATATGAAGAAAAGATGGAGTATGAACTAGAACTCCCTCTGACATTCCAAAACTTTTGCTCAGTTCCTGTATTTTACTTTGTGTATAATATGGCGAACTATTATCATTTCATTTATGATACCCTACCATATCTGTATTCATATTTTAATGAAAAAGAGATTCACCCAGACCTCAAACTCCTTGTAAGTCCTCCAGAAGGAAAAGATGATTTGTATCCATTTGTGTGGGAATCTCTTGAACTCCTTGGTATTACTAGAAAGGACGTTGTGTTTCTGAATCCAGAAACAATTTACAATACTGTTGTGGTTGGATCATCTCTCACACACAATGGTCTTTCAAATACTCCACCACATTCCGGAGTGTTTGATATTATCAATCGTATGAAAGGTGACTATCAAGGACCAGAAAAGATTTACATCTCTCGCCGCACTTGGTTGCATAACAACTTAGAAAATATTGGAACTAACTACACAGAACGTAGACGTTGTGTGAATGAAGATGAGATGGCAGAACTTTTCAAATCGCATGGATATGAAGAGGTCTTCTGTGAAAACATGACGATGAAAGAAAAGATCGGATTGTTCAATTCTGCCAAATATATCGCTGGACCTATTGGTGGAGGTATGTGCAATGTTATCTTTTCCTCACCTGAAACAAAAGTTATCTCAATCAATAGTCCGACATTTTTTGATGTAAATAGTCGTTTTGAGTATTCAATGCTACACACTCAACTACATCATTTCGATGATACTGAGTTTGTGGAGCAAATTGAAGAGATTGTGGAGGGTGATAGTGCTCTTTCTATCTCTGGTGGTCTAAACTCCCCTTGGAAGGTTAATCTAAATACGTTAGCAATATTTCTTAACGATGTTTGAAATACTAGAACTGGCAAGAGAGATTGGTGAATACACCATCTGTGGTGAAGGTAATGTTTCTGTAAGAGTTGATGAAAATACATTTTTGATTAAAGCAAGTGGCACAAGTCTTCACACTTTATCAGAAGAAGACTTGACCTTGTGTAATACAAACGGTGCTCAGATAGAGTTGCTTCATAAGAAACCAAGTATTGAAACTTCTTTTCATGCTTGGATTATGAAGACTTTTCCAGAGGTTAACTTCATTGCTCATAGTCATCCTCCACATACTACTAAGATTCTTTGTTCAGATTCCATCTATGACTTTGCACACAACCGTTGGTTTCCAGATCAGATTGTAAGAAATGGAACTAAGTCTTGTGTTGTTCCATATGCTCCACCAGGAGAGGCAATTCTAAAACTGGTTGAAGAGCATGTGACAAAGTTCATTGAATGTGAAGGTTTCTTTCCAAAGTTGATTTTATTGCAGAATCACGGTATAATCACAGCATCTGCATCTAAGAAAGATTGTGCTGCCGCATCCCTGATGTGTGAAAAGTCTGCCGATATTTTTGTCGGTGCAAAACTTTTGGGTGGCATAAAGTTTCTTACCAAGCAAGAGGTTGCTGATGTTGATCTTTGTCCCAATGAAAATTATCGGAGAAATATGTATCAATGAAAGTGATCTATGTTGATATTGATGAAACCATTTGTCATAGAGAAACATCAGTTGACTTTGGAACAACTCATGACTATACCAAAGCAAAACCAATCCCAGAAAACATAGAGAAAATTAATAAACTCTATGATGAGGGAAACACTATTGTCTACTGGACTGCCAGAGGGAGTAGAAAACAAAAAGATTGGACAGAACTTACTACTCGTCAACTAAATGAGTGGGGTGCAAAGTATCATGAACTTCTTGTAAATAAACCATTCTATGATCTGTTTATTGAGGACAAATCCCTCAGGATTGAAGAACTATGAAAATAATCTCACATCGTGGGAATGTACGTGGTCCGATTAAAGATAAGGAAAATCGTCCTAGTTACATTGACTGTGCTCTTGGTAATGGATACGATGTTGAAATTGATTTGAGAGTTATTGGTGATGAACTTTGGTTGGGACATGATGAACCACAGTATAAAGTCACTCACAGATGGATTAGAGAACGTAGGGAAAACCTCTGGATCCATTGTAAAAATCTTGAAGCAGCAAAACAGTCATGGATATACCAAGCATTTTGCCACACACAAGATCCGTTTATCTACACATCTACTGGTAAGATATGGTTGCATAATCTTTCTGAAAAAGTAGATAGTAATACAATTATACCTCTCATCACGAGTCAAGATTTAAAATACCATGCAAGTCTCATTCATGATGCGTATGGTGTATGTACTGATTACCCATCATACTTATGACATATAAAATAGAAGAAGCAGGTGCTCAATGGATATTCCATTGGGTTGCACTTATGTTAGGTGCTCTTAAGAATGTTGACCTCTCAAACAAAATAGATGTCTGCTTTGATAAGGAAGACTTTCTATCTTATCAAAAAGAGTCTTTTGAGATTTTATCTGATGTCTTGAACATCGTTCCTAAGACCGATGATGCCCAACTTATCCCTTCTGTAAAACCACTAGACTTCACAAACAACAGCGGTCGTCCTCTTCTTGAAGATGGTGTCTATCAGTTTTTGAGAGATCTTTTCAACGCAAGAATTGAAGATGACTTTGATACAACTGGGTTTGAAAGAATCTATATATGTCGTGGTAAAGCACACTTACTTGCAGGTAACAAGCAAGACGGAAATGCTCGCCGTAGACAAATTATGAATGAGAATGAAATCGTAGAGTCATTAAAAGAAATTGGTATTCGCTCTATTTTCTTTGAAGACTATACGATGAGGCAAAAGATTCAGATAGTTCGGAATGCAAAACAGATTGTAGCACCTCAAAGTGGTGGTCTTACGTTCACTATTTGGGCACATCAAGATGCTGATATTATTGAGATTTATCCACCAAACCCTCACCAATATTGTGACCAGTATATTGATGTTTGCCGCTCTCTGAACATTTCATTCAGAAGATTTATGGATGTTGTTAAGGTGGATAGATATGATAATATGGTAGTAGATTCAGGAAAACTTGCCGAGTTTATATTAAACAAATGAAAACAATTAGTTTAGCAATTCCTTTTTACAATACATCAAGATACTTTCTAGATTGTATCAAATACGCTATTGATGATGACTTTGTTTCTGAGATCGTTGTTAATGATGATTGTTCTAGACAAGAAGAGTATGATAATCTTCTGTCCTTAGTTGAGGGGAAGGATAAAGTTAAGGTCTATCGAAATGAGCACAACTTGGGTGCTTTCAGAAACAAATACATTACGGTAAAAAACTGTACTAATGAATGGGTGTATTTGTTGGATAGTGATAACCATCCATTTGAGGAAACATATGAAGTCATCAGAACTATTCCTGATGACAGACCAGATATTTGTTTCTCTCCCCGACAACTCTTCTGCAAAAACGATAGTAGTGCAGACTATGAGAACATCTCAGACTATACATTCAAGTATGATGTAATTGGTATTGAAGAAACAAAAGACGCTATCTTTAAACAGACTAAATGGTTTGACTGGTTTATTAATAGTGGAAACTACGTTATCAATAGAGAGATGTATCTTGACTCTTTGAAGCAACCATTTGAAGATGAAAGCACACCTCTACTCCATGCTGATACTGCCGCCGTTTATTATTTCTGGTTAAAGAATAATGGAGAGTTTTATGTTGTTGATGAACTGAGACATAACCATCGCCTTCGTTCTGAAAGTTATTGGAATGCATGTGGTTCTAACTCTATGCAGTCGGTCAACTATTATAAAGATAAAATGGTAAACCTATGATTAGAATTGCTGATACTCCACAGCAGTGGATGCCCAAAAATACATTCAGATATCCTCCACACCAAGGACTAAATCCACTTATTGAAGAGAGAGCATTCTCATACTTCACTACAATGGATATCGATAGTGACTATATCTACATTCCTATCCAGTGGACTCAATATCATTGTTCTAATAACTGGGGTAATGACACTGCAAAGATTGCTGAGATACAAAACTGGGCAAACGAACTTCCTAATAAATATCCTGGTGAAAAGTTCTTCACTGTCGTTCAGTATGATGATGGAACACTAGTTTCTATTGATAACTGTAAAGTATTTGCTTCTTCCAACTCCCCCAAGTCTCCAAAAGCAGAGACGCAAGAGTATATTCCTATTCCTCTCCTTTCAGATCCTCATCCTGGTTCTCCTAAAGAAACTAGAATGAATAAGGTTGGATTTGCTGGTAGAAATGATACTCACCCAATGAGAAAGGTGATGTGTGACAAGTTGCAAGGACTTGATGGATATAAGTTCTTTGTAAACCAGACTGCTAGTTTGTCTGAAGTATTCAGAGAAATTATTTACGACTCTGTGTTTGGACTTGCACCTCGTGGATATGGTCCAACATCATTCAGACTTTATGAGACGATGCAGATGGATGCTATTCCCATTTATATTAGTGATGTGTTCTGGCTTCCTTTTGAGGATGAAATTGAATGGGATAAAGCAGCAGTACTAGTTACTCCAGATCGTATTGATGAGATACCAAAGATTGTTGATGATCTGTTGGAGTCTGGTGAGTTTGAAAAATATCTTGAGTATGGTAGAATGGTATATGATAAGTATCTAACATGGGATGGAACCCTGAACCAAATCACTAAATCAATCTCAAAATAAAATGCTGATAAGTTTTACAAATCTCCACAACAAGTATAAGATGAACATCAAAGGTATTGTTCATATTGGTGCTCACTATGGTGAAGAGATTCAAGAATACGTTGATAATGGTATTCAAAAAATCACTGTCTTTGAACCTCTATCCAAAAACTTTGATGTTCTATCAAAGCGTCTTCAAAATGTGAATGCGGATATTGAAGGATATCAAGTTGCTCTTGGTAGCAAAAAGGGGACCGCTACAATGTTTCTAAGTAGTAATGATGCACAGAGTAGTTCTATTCTGAAACCCAAGCAACATCTTGAGCTTCATCCTGATGTTTATTTTGACGGAACTGAAGAGGTTGAAGTTTCACTTCTGGATGAATATGATATTGGTGATTCTAACTTCATTAATATTGATGTTCAGGGTTATGAACTTGAAGTTTTTAAGGGTGGTAAGAAAACCCTTGAAAATATTGACTACGTTTACTGCGAAGTAAATCGTGATGAAGTTTATGAGGGTGCTCCTATGGTTGAAGAACTTGATGAGTTCCTTGGTACATATGGTTTTGAAAGAGTTGAAACTCATTGGCCAGAAACATATTACACATGGGGTGATGCACTCTATATCAAAAAAGGAGAAAACTAATGACTAAAACTAAATCTATTCCAGATCCTACCAGAGGAAAGACTCGTCTCATTTGGGAAGGTACTTACGAATGGACATCCAACTTTTTCAACGAGCATCCTGAATTGAAAGTCGGTGCAGAAGTTGGAGTTGCTGGTGGACAGCACATCAAAGCACTGATGGAAAACACTAAAATTGAAAAGATCTATGGTGTTGACCCCTACATCACTGATAGTTGGGACATGCATGAGTTTTTCAGTGTTAACGATGAATACGGCAGTTTTGATGGATTGTATGGTGAAGTCAAACAACTTTTAAGTCAGTTTGGCGATCGTGTAGAACTTATTCGTAAAAAGTCAACCGAAGCCGCACAAGATTTTGAAGATGGGTCTCTGGACTTTGTGTTCATTGATGCTATTCATGACTATGAGAACTGCTACAATGATATTAACTACTGGCATAATCGTGTTCGTAAAGGTGGTTATGTGATGGGTCATGACTGGGAGCATTCAAATTTCCCTGGTGTTCAGCAAGCAGTTGTGGAACATTATGGAAATTCTGTTCGGGGTGTTTCTGCTCCCGCTCATGTTTGGTATGTTGAGGTATAAAAATGAAATCCCATAGTATGGATATAAATTTATTTTCTATTGAAGAGGTTGAAGAAATTTATCAAAAGTATGTAGTAAAACCTGATGAATACTATAGAAAGTCAAATGATGAATATCAAAAACTTTCTCAAAATGAAAAAACGGAGTGGTTTGGTCGAGATTTTCCTAGATTAGCATCTATATTTGATTATAGGGAATGGATAGAAAAGTATAATCTCAAACATGTTGGCAAACTTTTATCTACTTGTCAGACAGATTTTGAATTAGCGAGTTTAACTTATGATCATATTACTATATGTGATTATTTGGTAGATAAAAAATATGATCTTCATACAATAGATCTTGAGGATAAAGATTATGATATGGTAATTTTCAATCAAACTTTGGAGCATCTGTATAATCCATTCATTGCTATGAAGAATTTGTATAATCATTTGAAACCAGGTGGTTATCTTTATACGACTGTTCCAACAATTAATATTCCTCATCAACAACCATTTCATTTTTGGGGAATGACACCAACTGGATTATGTGTACTTGGTGCTAGTGTTGGATTTGATATTATGGAATCTGGACATTGGGGAAACTTGTCATATATTAAACACATCTTTACTCACAATGGTTGGCCGAATACTGCTAACGTTATGATTAATAATCAAATTGAAAACGTTGAACATTGTCAATCTCAAACCTGGGCGCTATTTAAAAAATGAAAATTTGTATTGTCACTATTGCAACCAACCAATATCTTCAGTTTGTTGAGAGGTTACTAACTGATATTGAGAAACATTTTCTTCCTGGAAATGATTTTCATTGTCTACTTTGTACTGACCACGAAGTGGAGGTATCGGATAACGTCAAGGTTTCTCTGATTGAACATAAACCTTGGCCAGAACCCGCTCTTAAAAAATACAACTATATTAATGCAGAGTCTGAGTTTTTGAAGGACTTCGATTATGTTTATCTTTTCGATGCTGATGTTGGTATCGTTGATGATGTTGGTGAAGAAGTTCTTCAGGATCTTGTTGGTGTTCTACACCCTTATAAATTCTTTGAAAATAAGTCTGTATACCCATATGAGAAGCGGCAAGGATCTACTGCTTACATCGCAGATGAGGATCACGATAAGTATTATGCTGCAGCATTTGTGGGTGGAAAAACAGAAACTTTCTTGAAGATGGCAAAGACTATTGCAGGGAGAGTTGAAGAAGATGAAAGAAACGGTATCATTGCAAAATGGCATGATGAAAGTCATCTTAATAAGTACTTCAATGAAAACCCTCCTACTGAACTGAGTCCTAGTTATATGTTCCCTGAGGAGCTTATTAACCATCCTCAGTATCCTTTTGAACCGAAGATTGTTGCTCTTAAGAAAGAGAGTCACTTCAACCAAGAAAAAATTGCTATGGGTCAGTACGGATGAATATTGATTTGAGAAAGATTCCTGCGGTTTATATGAACCTTCCGCAGGATACTGAAAAGAAAGAACAAATGGAAGCACTCCTCACAGAGTGTGGTTTTGAGACTATTCTTCGTGCAGAGGGTCCATACCGTCCACATAACCCACCATCTGGATGTGCTGGTGCTCATTACAATGGTTTGTGTGAAATCGATCCACCATTTGTTTTGTTTGAGGATGACTGCATTCTCTTAGATGCATTCAAACCTGAGATTGAAGTTCCTGATAATGCGGATGCAGTTTATCTTGGGACTTCACAATGGGCTAGGTATTGGCAGTTCTCTGGACCTTTTGTGCATTATGAAAAGGTTGATGATGAGATTGTTCGTACTTATAATATGCTTGGTGGACATTCCATCTTGTATTTGACTGACGAATATGTTAATATGTGTAAGCGTATTAGTCATCATGCAGCAGAGGTAATTGGTTATAACCAAGATCCTGGTTTTGCTGAAGTTCAAAAATACTTTAACGTTTATTGTGTCAATAATCCATTCTTTAGGCAAGATGGGTATAATGAGGCAGTGACTACCTGTAGGATCACTGATGTGGGTATTCATGTCAGTGATGCCCAAAGGTTCTTTGATAGTGCCAAGTATGACCTATCAAGACTTCAAGGAGTTCGTGATCTTGCTGGTGCTCCTAGTACATATCATCCACTAAAAATTGTATGAAGACACAGATTTTTACTTTTGTATTCAATAGACCAGACCTTTTTAAAAAGCAAGTAGAGTTTTTTAAAAAATATTTTGTTGGCGAATATCAACTCAACGCAGTCTGTGACTATAGAGATGATAAGTATCTAAATCAATTTAAAGATCTCTGTGAGGAGGAAGGAGTTTCTTTCTATCCACACAAATCTCAAGATAATCTAAGTCCAAGTTTTTATCACGGTTCAGCAGTTACCTGGGCATATGAAAATGTGATGCTCAAGGAGTATCCTAATGACTACGTTCTTCTTGTTGATCACGATATGTTCTTGATTGATGAATTCAATCTTGAAGAGCATATGGAAGGATTCGATGTCTCTGGTTGTGCTCAATCCAGAGGAGATATTAATTATGTTTGGCCAGGTCTTACAATCTTGAATATTTCCAAGACTAAGAATATTTCATTCAACTTTCTCCCCTGCACTATTGGTGGAGAGCAACTTGATACTGGAGGAGGAACTCATTATCTTCTGAAGGAATTAGCGTTTAAACCATCAGAGGTAGAGTATCCCGACACCTTTAATGGTGTAAATCTACTAGAGAATGATGATGGATATGGATTTGAACTCCACCTGGACCAGAAGTTTCTACATTTTAGAAATGCTTGCTTCTGGCATAATAACTATAATGTATCTGGAAAGTCTAAGAAAGTAGAAGTTCTTGATTTCATATTAAATTCTTTTGCCTAATATTATGGATAAAAACAAATCAGTACATAAGTTAAAGGGTCTTCCACCCATCTATTGTATTAATCTTGATGAGAAACCTGATAGGTGGAAGTATATGGAAGACCAGTTTAAGTACTGGGAGATTGGAGATTATACGCGAGTCTCTGCCTATGATGGTAGAGGAGATAGAGACTTGGGTGAAATTCTTAAAGGGAGATACCCAGATCAAATGACATCTGGTGAAGTTGGTTGTGTGACTTCACATCTTAAAGCAATGAAAATGTTCTTGGAGACTGGTGCTCCTTGTGCTTTGATGATGGAAGATGATTGTGATATCAGCACTGCTGCTCACTGGGGATTCACTTGGAAAGATTTCTACGCTAAAGTTCCTTATGATTATGATGTTCTTCAGTTAGCAATTATTAATCCAGCATCAGTTCACGTTCAACTTCATAGGCGATTTGTAAATGACTTTTCAACCGCCTGCTATATGATTACCAGACACCACGCTCAAAAACTTATCAATCTTCATTGTCGTGAAGATAAGTATAAGTTAGATCAGGGTGTAAAACCAAGAGCAGTTGCTGATGACCTTATTTACAACTCTGGAAATACGTTTGCTATACCTCTATTTCTTTACAAGATAGATTTGGGTTCTGATATTCACGATATTCATGTCGATGTATTTCATCGCAGTAGTCACGATGGACTGTGGCAATTCTGGAGAAATCAATCTACCGATATAGATGATTGGAACAAGTTCTTTGATTATGACCCATACTATTGCAGAATTCCTCCTGGGTATGAGGGAAAATAGTGTTTGTCAGGATACAATAACAAGAGGGGCTTGACGCCCCTTTATTTTTGCTATATAATTGTGTAACAATTCTTAACGAATGTACAATGACTGTAACAACTAATGAGTACGGGCAACAGAATATGTTTGCCAAAGAACCTCAAA
>Ga0255772_10002231_pt1 | contig 19006 bp, 34 predicted proteins | sample 071ome_34_FD_179970 | JGI IMG/M metagenome (GOLD analysis project Ga0255772, IMG submission 179970) | Coastal salt marsh microbial communities from the Groves Creek Marsh, Skidaway Island, Georgia - 071411BT metaG (version 2) | ecosystem: Environmental > Aquatic > Marine > Intertidal zone >...
GATCAGCACCTCCAGCGTCGGCTTCTGCTGCATCAGTAGCACTACCAACATCTTCTAGTGTACCCCAACCATCTGTTGTTGTGGTGTCACCGCCACCTGCGCCGCCAGTGATAGCATCTTCTGCTGCATCAAATGCACTTGGGCCAAAAATGTACGCATAGTTTGCTTCTAGTATGTCGCCAGTTGTAACGCCTGTCCAGGTCCAACTAATACCAATAGTATCGTCACTGTTACCATAGTTTACCGGATTGCCTTCTGCGTCTGTGTAGTTTGTGCCTTCGTAACCGTCTGCTTCTTGTGTCCAACCTTCAACACCTGCTGTTACATTTGTATCTGTTGTGTAGATACCTAGTGCGTAACGGCTTGTAGTTGCTTCACTAAACGCAACATTGGTATCTGGAATAACTCCATAACCTAGCACGTTGTCTGTACTTGAACTGTCGCCCGGCATACCTTGGCTATCTGGATCAATAAACTTTGCAAAGTTTACTTCGCCAGCATCTACCAACATTTCAATACGAGTATTAATATCAATAAATGGTTTGTTTGCTTCTAGTGTGTAAGTATTATCAATATTAAATTTATCTGTAACACCACCACTCCAAGTTAGTGTATCAGTACCGTCTGCAAAACCATCGGTATCTTTAGTAACACCTGCTGATCCTGTGTTGTTATTTGAATAGTTTGTGCCATCTACTTTAACAGCAAATCCATCAAAAGGCGATCCTGGTGTTAGATAGTCATAACTTGGATTAAATGTGCCTGTTCCCTCTGGATCAAATAACAATCCTGGTGATGTGCCACCACCCGATCCTAGTGTACCTGTATTGCCGTTTACACCAGCTTTAACCCATTCGTTTTCAAGTAACCCCATACCTGCTACATCTGCGTTCATGCTAGATGTATCTGCTATAGCAGTCGTGCTCAGAAGTAGGGCTAGCACGGTGCCCGTGTAGAATGATTTCATACTGTAGTCTCCTCTGTCTACAGTATTTACTAGTTTTAAATGAAAAACATACTAATTATAAGTCAATTTTGTGAAACTGTTATAGCACAACCTGCTGTGTTTGTACAAATACCAGTAAGGCTGTAGGTCTTGCTTGTGGTTGTGTTGTTGGTTGTTTGATTGCTGGTCACTGAATAAGCACCGCCACTGTTTGTTAGATCAATTTCAAATGAATGTGCCATAGTTCCACGTTGACTAGCATTAACTGTATGCCCATCACCTGTAAGCACTATGTCTGCCCATTGTTGACCACCATTGCCTCTTTGCTCTAGTGTGACATTATTGTCATCACCTTGTATTTCTATAAATCCATCGTGTCCTGCTTTGCCTCTTTGCGTATGCTCAACTGAATTGTTGCCACCATTTACTATATTTGCTAGATGATGTGGTGCTCCACCTCCACCGGCTCTATTTTCATCTGTTTGATAACTTGCCACAGTATTGGTACCTCCAGTTATGGTCCAATATGCTTCGTGACCACCAGTTTCATCTAAATCGACAGTACCATCGGCGTGCATACCTTGACGTATAGTAATATCGTTGGCGCCACCTGTGCTGTTCAAACTCACATAGTTGTCTTTGCTACGCTGTTGAACTTCAAGTGAAAAATCGTCGCCACTTTGTGTAATGTATATTTCATTAGCGTTAGTCGGATTGGCGGATATCAATAGTATTATTACTGCCAATACCAATCCTATACCCATATTGACTAAATCCGTTTTGCTCAAAGTTAATGTTATATCCATAATAAAATGCCAACCTCAATTGTAAAGTATGCTGATCACCTTCTTTACGTCTAAGAAAGTAATGCCCATCAAACTCATCATAGAAAATATTTGTTTCAGGATCTAATCCTAAAAACCTTTCTCTAAAAAAATCTGCGTTCTGCGCATCAAGTTCGTCTATCCATTGCGCCATAATTTCGTCCATCATTCTTTGCATCTCGTCGACCCAAACTTCATCTAAGTATGTCATGTTGTCTAAGTCTGTTACCCAAATGTTTTTAATGCCTTCAACAAGTGGATCTCTATCTAATTCGTCATATGCTAAAAAGTCAATATCTAACAAATTAGTTACTGGATACTGACGTTCTATTTCTTCATTATATGGTGACTTTTTACGTACAATTAACATACTACGCAATAAGTCTTCAGGTATATCTAATACAACTGTAGGTCCTGGATGTGCTCCTCTATGTGGAACAACTGTAGTTTCAAATGCTTGATTCATTATTACAATACCAGCATCTGACTCAACTGATATTTCTCCTACTACACAAGCACCAGACACGTCACAACTTGGCAATAGTGTAATCATACTGCCTCCGATTTCGTCAACTAACATCATGAAGTCTGTACCACGCACATTGATTGTAGCACTTGGTGTTCTTATATTCACTCTTTGTCTGCTGTTCTTTGCTATTTGTCCACTAGCATACCTAACTGCTCCTAGTGTTGCCTTCATGTTTAGAGAACCAGTACCACTTGCAGGATCGTATATAAATTCATCAATAACCATACGTGAGTGTTCTGTTACATCAACACGTGTGTCATCAACAAACTCTAATTGTAATGATGCATCTCTAGTAGATATAGCGTCTTGCATTTCTAGCCCAATACCTGTTGTCGGAGTTAATTTATCTGATCCACGCTTAAGGCTACTATTTGTACCACGCATATCAGTAACTTCGCCGATTCTGGCGTGCACTGGACTAGAAATTAGCATTACTAGTAATATTATAGCAATACGATACACATCAATCACTCTGTGTAATATCTACTACTTGTTCATCACCAGTAAAACTTGCAACTATAGTATTATCATTAATACCGCTTTGTGTAATTGTGTATACACTACTAACACCTGCAACAGTTAGATCTAAGGTGTGACCTGTAGTACCATCACCATCAATATCAATGTCAAAAATACTACCGCCACTACTTGCAGTCAGATTTGCGTCATTTGCACTCGAAACTGCAGTAGTAATTAAGCTACTATTGTCGCCAACTGTGATTGTAACATCACCGTCTGTGCCGTCAATGTCAACATCAAATACATTATTGTCACTTGATACAGTAAAGTCTGCAACTAAGTTACTTGCATCATTTGTTTCACCTACGTAAATCTTGTAATCGTTATCAGATCCTGTATTTGTAATATCAATTGTTACAGTTTCACACTGACTACTTTTAACTGTGCTATCACAAAGTAAGTCTACAGCATTGTTATTTCCTGTAAAACTCCAAGTACCTGTATAGTATGTACCATAAATTTGTGCTTCTATCACATTGTTATCACCTGTTTGGGTAATACTAAATGTCATATCGTCTGATACAGCAGACGTACTACCCAGTACAACATCTTGAGTTGATGTACCAATAACGTTACCGCTACCATCTTGTGTTATGTCTAAATCTAAACTATCACCTGCTTGACTTATATAAATGTCATTTGCAAATGCTAGGTTAGGAATAAACATCATTAAATATAATAATTTTCTCACTCTATTTTACTCCTTAAAACTCCAGACGCCTTTGCGTTGTCCTTCGTATATCATTTCAATGACACCAGCTTCTATTGCCTCTCTGACTGCATAGTTTACAGGTTCATTAACGCTAAATCCACTCTCAATTTCTAATGCTTTTGTACCCAAATCTAAAAACTTAAACACATCACCACCAGCTCTTGTACTTGCAATAGTTTTTTCTGTAGCTACTGTTAGTAACACTCTACCTGTTTGTACACTTACTAATCTAAATGCAACGGTAACTGTGTCAACTCTATATTCTTCAGCTGCACCGATACCAAAGTAACGTGCGCCCATACCACCAGTTTCTATATTGCTATCGTAACCAACAATACCACCTTCTAGTATTAAACCAGCAAACAATAATGGTTTTAATTCCTCGGGGTTATCATCATAGTTTTGTCTTGTGTTTCTTATTAACTGGCGTTCTTTAATCAGATTATCCATGCCTCCACGCTCAACTACATCAAACCATGTGCAATTGCCTACTTTCATAAGTGCATCTATAACCCATGCCTCTGCTCCTTGAGTTACTGCACTGCTAAGACTTGCAATGTTTTCTGCGGGTTTACGCTGTCCTGTTTTATCTGTAAAACTATAAACACCAATTGTTATCTTTTGTCCATCCAGTTCCGGGACTGCCATTAGCTGGGCGTCCTGCGGACTTTCTTGTATAGAAGCAGAATTACCAATTGGATATTCCTGCTTGATACTCGCTGTACATCCGGCCATTAGAAGCGCACTTGTTAATAATATGATTGAGTTTTTCATTAGAATGACAATTCCCCTAGACTAGGAATAACAATTTCTGTATATCCGTCTGCACTATCAATAATAAGAGTAATCGACCCAGTTATTTCATCTCTGACCCAACTAATGGTCGCATCTTCTATTTCAGCAGTACCAGTATTTGTACATTCTACACCGGTTTCTCCTCCGCAATCTGCGAAGATATTATCAACAAGTTGTTTGGAGAGCGTAGCATAGATACGTGATTCCAAGTTTTTAATAAACTTGTTTAATACACTGTTTTCTAATTCACGTTCAATACGATCAAGTTCAGCTTGTATTTCATCGTCTATGTCTTTTTGACGATTAAACTGAAGTTGTTCTAAACTTAATACATGAGCACTGTATCCTTGTCCGTTAAAACTAGGATTTTTAAATTGATAGACTAAGTCTGCTTGCGCTAACGTAGCGCAAGACAGGAACAATAGTACGGCTCCAAATGCAGTCTTCATGACTCTCTCTCCTCAATCGTATTTATGGATTGTACTCATGAAAAAACACCAAGTAACCTATCTTGGTGTTTAACACATTTGGCGGCATTTATTTGTATATGGTTTTGTATGCACCTTCAGAACTGTTAATTGCAGCAACCAACTCATCCCACATATCAGGACTCATTTGAATTGCTTCTACTTTATTATTGTCAAACACTTGTCTAATGTATACTATATCGTCAAACAAATGTACTTTTACATCTTCGTTTTGTCCATAGTCATCAAGTATAGTAATTTCTATTTCATCGTGATCCATTTCAACAGTAAACATTATTCTAAATCTAGCCTATCACCACGAACAATATTTCCATCGTCAGTAACTTTTAGGATACGCATAGAAATTAATGAATCAAGTGCCTGTGATATTCCAGTGTGTCTACCTTTCCAATATCCCATCAAAAAAAGGATAATTCCACATCCAACTGCAACTAACCCTTGTACTGTTCCGTCCATGAATTTCTCCTATGTTTATGTATTATATATAGTGTAAGACACATTGAATGTCAAGTATTAATTGAATTTAAATTCTAAACCAATTATTGCACCAAAATTTACGTCAGAATTTTTCTTTTCAAATGCAGAACCGACAAATACACGAGTGTTATCTCCTAAATCATATGTGCCTCTTACGTGAGGTGCAATTGGTCCAAACTCTTGATACCCTGTTGTAAGTGCAAGTTCTAAACCTGCGTTGCCCGATTCTATCCTATGCCCCGCATATAAACTAATGCGGTCCATGCTATTAAGGTATACACCTGCTATTGCACCATCTTCGACGAATCTTACATGTGGATGTATTTCGTTGTAATCGCCATGTAGTCCAAGATGAGATGTAAGTGCTATTGCCCAAACTAATTCCATATTTTTCGCCGCCCCTGTTTATTTTTACTCTCAAAGATATTTAGTCACAAAAAAAGAGCCCATAATGGGCTCTCTTTAAGCGAACGGCGTATAGCCTGTCCCGTTTGTTTAGAAGTTAAAGCTAACGCCAACTGATGGTGTTAGTTCTTCTGAATCCATGTTATATACACCACCTGCTGTTAGCTCTGCGCCACCTAGGTTCAATGTATATTCGCCACCTACGTTTTGGAATGCGTCATCTTGGTCACCGTTTGCATATGCTGTGATGCCCATTACGTTTGCAACACCTTCGAATGCAAACTTTTCACCATCTACATCATATGTTACTGTACCACCTACTGAAGCAACGCCTAGTTCTAGACCTGAAGCTGCAGCACCTAGTACGATGTTTTCGCTGTCCATGTTATAGTCACCGCTTGCTGTAACTGCTAGACCGCCAAGATCACCAATAGTGTAAGCACCTTGGATATTGCTGATGTCTGTGATATCTGATGACCAGTCTGTAAAGCCTACTGCTACGGCTGCATCGCCTACAGTTACTTTAACTGACTCTGTCATTGCTGGTGCTGCTAGTGTTTGCTCACCTTCTGCTCCAACAAATACACCATTGTCGTCGCCCATTGCAACGCCAACTCCACCTACTTCTGTGCCGACTGTCCAGTTTTCAAGTGTAACTGCACCGCCGTCGACTGCTTCAAAGTCTAGGTCAACTGTTGCTAAACCTGATGCGTTTACACCTAGGTCTAGACCCATTGCTCCACCCCAGTCGTCATTAGCGTCTTGGGTAAAATTTAGTGATACTTCACCCGATATTACTGGGCTTGGTACTGTTGCTGCATCTTCTGCAAAAGCCGCACCGGCCATGCTAAATACTGCTACAACAGAAAAGATTGTGTTTTTCATGATTTTTCTCTTTCGTAAACTAGGGCAGTCTCTGAACTGCCTTTTTTTTGTTTTAATGTTATACATAATATAATTATCACTTTTTGACATAAAAACCAAGCGATAAAAACATTTTAGTGACATTTGTTGCATCTATGCAACATTATCCTCCTGGTGTAAACCCTTTAGGTTTAAACCAATTTTTCTGTTGATGTATTCTGCCGAGAAGTTCTTGTATCTCATGCATTTCATCTTTTAATTTTGTTGAAGTTTCTCCTTGAGCAATAGCTAGTCCTCTACGACCAGCCTTTGCTCTTAGTGCTTGTTCAATAATTTCAATATCTCTTACGGTTAAATCAAACTTTAGATTTGGTTTCATTTAATATCTCTTTTGTAATTTTGTTTGCTGGCATACAAGACACAGCAAGTATTTTATCGTTAAACCCTGCTACACTTATAACTTCTATAGCAAGCCTGTCGCTATTAGTAGGATTATTGATATACTTTTTACATTCGTTTTGTGTTTCAAACGGCAGAGTCTTTAGTGCAAAAGGATCTGCTTCTAACATTGTAAACACAATTAGCCATTTCATAGTTTAATCCATTCTACTTTAGCATATTGAGCATCTAAGTCATCTCTAAAGTCTATAGCATCAAGCACATTATCAAACTTACGTGATACAATTCTATTTTTAAAATATCCGATTATCTCTATCATTTTTTTACATTCAAGTTGCTAGGAGAATATTGTTCTCCATTATAACCTGATCCTGTGGCATTTGGCCCAGTCTCTACACCATTATTACAAGCAAACACTACAACACAAAGAAAAATTGCACTCCACATTACGCCTTTTTTACTCCAAGCAATAAATCCATCCATTGCTTCTTCTGCTTGTTTCTGTGCTTGTTCTGCTGGGGTCACTGACACAGATCCTCATACTTTGTTGTGTGGGCTCTGTGTAATACACCGTTTGGTGTTTCCATTTTAAATAAATTTAAAAAGAATTTTAACATTTGTTTCTCCGTTTGTGTGTCTATAATAATATATAGCACGCCAAAACTGAAAATCAACAGTCTTGACGTGCGTTAAAACGTAGCAGTTTAAATTACTTTTTATTACCGTTTACAAAATCGTAAAACTTGTTTGCTGCTTCTAGTACAGCATCAGCACCTGGTACTTCTGGCATTGTTACATTAGTAACAACTTCGTCACCGTCTTTTTTAACTGTGGTTTCAAATGCACCCCATTTTGCATGATAGTCTTGCCATGCTTGATTTTGTGCCATTTCTAATACTTTAGTGCGAATTTCGTAGCCATTTTTGTTTGGCTTTACTTGTGGCATTGCTGCTTTCATCATGTCAGCAAATTGCTCGAATTGTTTTGTCATATCATTCATTTGTTTTCTCCATGTGTATGTGTGTTTTGGATTACATATATTCATTACAGTATCCTAGTTTATTTATGGCACTTCTGTTGCTAGGTAGTACCCACCCCCACGTGCTTAAATTAAGCCGCTAGTGCCATTGCTGGCGCACGATTGTCATTTGCAATTGTGAATGTTGACCAATAACGCAGTCATCCGGTTAACTCCACTTCACTTTCACACCTGTCGATCCTATTTCGACCCCATCAAAAAAGGAAAATTAATACAGAAACAACTATCATTCCTATAATAATCATAGGACATGCAATACTTGTGTTATTGCCTTCGATTGGTGGAAACTGTTCAAAGTCGTTCATAGTTTCCTTTTCCTCTTTTGGTGGAGTCGCCGGGTACCGCCCCCGGGTCCAGAATGTGTCCACGTTGCTTCAACGCTAACAGTTTATTTATACATTACCATTTGGGCATTGTCAAGATCTTTTTTTGACTTCTTACGGCTTCCATTAAACGCAACAAAACTTTACTATCGCCGTCATGTGCATAACCATTTTTTGCTTTAAATACTGATCTTTTTTCGTTTAGTTGTGTAAATTCTTTTCCTAAGAGCTTTTCTAAATATGATAAATCACTGTCACTTAGACTTGCTATTGCTTTACTCACCATTGAGTTTACTCCATGCTTCTTCAAACTGTTCACTATAATCGTAAAGAGGGGCGCCATCGCCACCGTCATACCAGAGGCGTTTAAAATAACCATCTGCACTTGCTACTACTGTATCGAGATCTGCGTTAAGATGACCTTTGACCATAAAAAACAATCTGTACTCTTCTTTATAGTCATTTTTTGAAAGTCGTTTTAACATGTTTACCGTCCTTTGTTGGTAACATTATTATTTACATGATTGTTACAAAGTTGTACGCTAACATTTAAAAATTTAAAACATTTTCAGTTAGATTGGATGCTGTCATTTCAATTGCACGTTCCCATTGTTTGCTAGGAAGTGTATTCCACATTAAGTCTTTAGAATAGTCTAAACTTACCCAACTACTAACACCATTAGTCCTGCTCCCAAGCATTTCACTTTCAAGCTGTCCAGCACCCCATGTTGCTTTACCAACAATAACTCTCCAATATTCTGGAAACTGACCTATATTCATAATATTAACAATACTTTTATCTCTAGTCATTGAAAGACTTGTGTTCATTTGTTTAGTGGCAGGAAGTTTTAAATCATCACTGTGTAACACAACAGCCTGGTTAGCGTCAACTGGGCCACCATAAAATATAGGTATATCAACAGCAAGGCGCATACCTTTTCTTAAACGGTGTGTTACAGAATCATCAGAAAGTTGCTTATTAATAATCCAGCCAGATGCACCATCACCAGTATGATTGTCAATATAAATTACACTTTTGTTGAAAGTGCCACCTGTAATTGTTGGCAAACTAACTAAAAACTTGTGTGTTAAATTCATTTATATTCCATTTCAGTTTTTATCTCGTCACCATCTCTGTCATAAGCAATACCCAATGCTAGAGATTGTATATCTTCAATCAATATATTACAGGCAGTTTTATCATATTCTTCTTCTACTAAGCCACTGTATTGATTACGCAGTCTATGTACTAAAACTGCCTTATCTTTCATAACATTAATTCGTCTAATCAAATCTTCAATACTGTGCTGCATAATGATGTACTCCCACTATACGTATTTATATACACATCTGATACAATAAGTCAAGAAAAAAGGCAACCTATACAGACTGCCTTTCAGTTTTTTGTTATGTGTCGATTAAAATCGATTCTTTGTTAAATTACTTTACAATCAAATGTAGATTTTGCAATTTGCACCGGAACTCCGCCATTCTCAATACATGCTTCTTTCCAATTTGGTTGATTAAATTTCTCAAACACTGCAAAAAATCCAACTCCAATACAAAAAAGTATTAATGTAGACATTGCAAAAAATGAAGCGACTCCAACTTTGTCAACTATTTCTTGGGAGGCTGTTGACATTGTTAAACCGCAAACATTAATAAAAGTGCTACTAAGAAACTAAAAATTCCCAAGGCTTCTGCAAAAGCTATACCAACAAACATATTGGCAGTTTGTTCAGTTGAGCGATGCGGCATCGATAGTGCTGCATTTAGAAATTGGCCTACAATTGTGCCAACTCCAATTGCTGCAAGACCCATGCCCATGCATGCCAATCCTGCACCAATAAATGCTGCCATTTGTGCTATATCACCTGTCATTGCGTATTCTTTTTATTTCCATCATACATTGTTTTGCTTCTTCGTAATAGCCTTGGCGAGCAAGTTCTGATGCTGCTCTGCTATAACCGATGATTTCACAGGTATTATATAATCCTGTCCAAAAACCTTGTAGTGGTGCGAAGGTGTATTTCATTACTGTATCCATTACACCCATCCTTTCAAGTTTTCATTAGCATCTGTAAATCTTTTAAAAGATTTATCTTCATGAGCAATTGCCCAAATATCTCCACGTGCGATACCAATGTCGTTTAGTTCGTAATCGTTTAGTGCTGATAGTTCTTTAATTGTATTACGAACACGTCTTCTATATTCTATTTTTGCTTTTAATGAACAGAACCAGTCTGTTAATCCGCTAAAATCTAGCCAGCTTGCGGCTGCTAATACGTATTGTGTCATATTTTTATCTCTCTATGTATGTAAGTGTTATTGTGAGTATTAATCTCACAACATTATTTAACACAAAAAACCAACGAAATCACTCAAGTTTTTTGCATTGTCGACATGCATGTCGTGCATATCTAAAATTTTATACTAAATTTCTGTAATCTATTGGGCGATCGTTAATCATGCAATCCATAACATAATTTTGGTCACTTTGGCGAAACTCTGCTTTAACATATGTTTCTAATGATGCCATATTTTTAGTTGATCGTGGTAAATTGACCGCAGTCATCACTACACGACCAAGCGCATTTGCTAACTTTGTCATTATTTTATTCCTTATTGTAATGATGTTATTAGGGGACAACCCACTTGTCTTTTCAAGTTGTCAGGTAATATTTGTAACCAGTTTATTTATCACTGATTAAATAATGTACGGATACTTTCAGGGTCATCTAGCGTGTATGGCGATTTAATTTTACTTTGTAATCTACCTTGGCAGCGATAGCCAGCACCAACAGTGCTAACGTCAAATGCTTTGTTAGGTTTACTACCGCTTGGTCTAAATCCAAATTCAATTTGCATCGCTGCTTCTAGTGGAGGGACACCTAATCCAATATCATCTTTACCTAAGTAAAATAACCCGGCGCCGCCTAGCTGAATATAATACACACCTTTTTTATTGTAGTGTTGAACAATAGCAGTTACATTTTCAAACTGAACACGCTCATTGAACGGACGTACTAATCCTTGAGCTGTTGCGGCTGCCCATGCAGTTTTTTCAACTGATCCAGGCGGGATAGCAAACTTTAATGCTGCATGTAATTGTACAGGTTCTTGTTGTTGAATAAACTGTAACCATTTTACCATGGATTCTTTTTTACTTTTTGCTGCTTCAATATAATATGGAATAGCAGCAGGATCAACTGCTTCTTTATTAACAATTTCATAAACGTCACGCTCAAAGTCGCAGCGTACACTAGTACCGCCCATTTGATCTTTAGCACCACTTTTTACTTCGATGTTAAATGCTTTACCGTTATATACTGCTTCAATATCTCCAGCGCCTTGGTTACTAAAACCTGCACTAGTATCAGCTTGCCATTCTAACCCAGCTACATTTGCTTGAGTCATAGCATTAAGTACAGCGGCTTCATATGCAAGTCCGCCGTCATTACGACCTTCAGTTGTTAATAATTCTATTGCTCTCATACAACTATTTATTACATCTTAGTTGTAGTAGACTCATATGTACGGTTGAACTGATTGTTAACACGAACAAAAGTTGTACACTTGCTAAGTTGCTTCAGTGTAGGTGCACCAACATATGTACAAGTACTGCGAACACCACCTAAGATGTTTTGTATTGTACGTGCAACCGCACCACGATATGGAACAAGTACTTCACGTCCTTCACTACTGCGATAATCTTTAAGACCACCAAAGTGTTTAGTGTTTGCTGCGTCACTGCTCATACCGTAGAACTGTACAAACTGTTTTTCTTCGTAAACAGACTCAAAGAATCCGTCATCTGTTTTAGTTACTTCATTAGTTTCGTAAATCTTAGTAATAACTTCGCCACCGCCTTCGTCGTGTCCTGCAAGCATACCGCCAAGCATTACAAAGTCAGCACCTGCAGCAAATGCTTTAGCCACATCACCAGGACAAGTACAGCCGCCGTCAGCAATAATATGACCGCCAAGACCGTGAGCGGCGTCTGCGCATTCAATAACAGCAGATAGCTGAGGATAACCAACGCCAGTTTGGATACGAGTAGTACAAACGCTGCCAGGACCAATACCGACTTTAACAATATCTGCTCCATTTAAAATTAACTCCTGTGTTTGATCCGCAGTAACAACATTACCCGCAATGATTACCAAGTCTGAAAAGTTTTGTCGTACTTTGCGCACATGGTCTACAAAGTGTTCGCTATAACCATTTGCAATGTCGATACAAACATATTTCAGTTTGTTGTTTACTGCGGCTTTTACTTGCACAAGTTTATTGTAATCGCTATCACCTGTGCCAATGCTCATTGCTACGTGTCTGTGACGTTCATGCAATCCATCAAAATATTCGATTAGTTCTTCTGCAGTATAAGTTTTAACTAGACAAGTGAAGATTTCTCCTTCAGCAAGTTTGTCAGCTATTTCCATAGTACCAACGCCATCCATGTTACTTGCCATAATAGGTGTACCAAAGTAGTGTACATCATGTGCATTGTCAGGAAAATCTGGTTCAAAGTTTCTAAACGTAAACTTACGATTCAAATCAACTTCACGTCGTGATTTTAGTGTGCTACGCTTTGGCCTAATCAGAACATCGCTGTAGTCTAATAATACTTCATTTTCAATTCTCATGATTTACTCTTCTTCTAAGTCAAAAGCAAGTGGAAACCCATTTGCTCTACTTGCTATTGTAGCTTCGTGAACTTTTTGTTCAGCAATTTCATAACTGTATATACCTGCAACTCCACGTCCAGTGTTATGAACTTCTAAGGTTATTTTCTCTGCTTCAGCAATAGATTTGTTAAACACTGCACCCAACAATTCTATGACAAACTCCATAGGGGTCTGGTCATCGTTAAGCAAAATAACTTTGTACTTGCCTGGCGATTTAAACCCAATTGTTACGTCTTCTTCTACTGCTAATTGCGTACTCATTTATCTACCTTGGTTGGATCAAGGGGGCGGATCTCCGCCCCCAAGGTGTTAACTTATTTGTTATATTCAATCGCAATTTTGCGAGGTTTTTTCTCTTCTGGAATAATACGCTCTAGTTCAATATAAAGCATACCATTTTCCATACGAGCGCCTTGTACAATTACGTCTTCTGCAAGGGTAAAGTGGCGTTTAAATTTACGCTGCGCAATACCTTTATGTACCCAACGAACTTCTGGTTGTTCAACCTCTTGTGGGTCATGACTAATTGTTAACACACCGTCTGCGACCTCAATATCAACATCTTCCATACGTACTCCGGCAAGTGCCATTTCAATTTGGAAACGCTCATCCTCTTGAACAATATTATATGGGGGGTAACCAGCGTTACCTGAGTGCTCAACGTATCTAAACATATCGTTAAACAGTCTGTCAAATCCAACACTGTGAGGGGTGAGTTTATTAAGATCGATTGTAGTTAGTCTTGTCATTTTGTTTCTCCTTTTAAAAGCAAGATTAATGTATGGACCCATCATTGGCATCCACATTTTATTTATGTTGGGAGGCTAACCGTTGGCCTCCCACGTGCTTATTAGGTAGCAACCCCATTCTTAAAAATTTGTGTACTGTATTTCTTATCGTCTTTACACATGTTTCAGTGCGGCGTCTTCTGCCTTTGCTTATATAATATAGTCTTTTTGTTATAAAATGTCAAGTACCTATTACCAATTTTCTTGATTTTTTTCTTGTTGCTTTAACCAACGCTTACGAGCCGCTGCTTTTGCTTTTTTCTTTTTTAGACTTGGTTTTTCATAGTACTCTCTTTCACGAACTTCTTTTAACAGTCCGTCATTGTTAACCATCTTTTTTAGCTTTCGCATTGCACGATTAACATCATTGTTATGTACTTCTACATACAATCCTTTATTATTTTCTTGTCTTGGTTTTCTACCCATTTTTCCCTCGTTTTACAATTCCTATCAATCTATTTCCATTCAAACTAGGCTTTGAATCCCATTCTGTTTCTTCAAGTGTTTGCACAACACGATCTAGTATTTCAAATCCTAGCTGTTTATTAGCATTTTCTCTACCACGGAAACGAACCATAAGTTTAACTTTATTTCCTTTTGACAAGAATTTTTCTATATTTTTAAGTTTTGTTTCGAAATCATGATCACCAATACCCGGTCGGAACTGAATTTCTTTAACTTCTACACGACTTTCTCGCTGCCGTTTGGCTACTTCTTTTTCTCGTCGTTTTTGTTCGTAAAAGTATTTATTAGCATCTAAAATCTTAGCAACAGGAGGATTGGCTGACTCAGTAATCACTACTAGGTCTAATCCTCGACTTTCTGCAATATTTAATGCTTTGTTTTTATCCATTACACCTAATTGACCACTGTCATCAACCACACGTAACTCTCGATATCTTATTTGCCCATTTACTGGGGCTTTTGGTTCCGGCTTAAATTTGCGCATAATTTCTTACGCTATCGGGGTTGTTGGTTTTCATTTAATCTCCTTTTATAACAACTCTTGTTCGCTACCAAGATTTGATAGCATTATATGTAAATAGTCATCGAGACTTTCATATATAGTATATCCGTCTTTCATTGAATTAAAGAGTTTTGCAACATCTTTGTTTACATTCTTTCCACTAATAAAAACTTTATTTGCTGGATGTAAAATAGATGCAATCAACCCAATTTGGCTAATCGTATCTAGATCAATAAAGACGTTATCACTAAAATGCATTACACTTAATACCCAAGCAATATTATTGCTATTAACTTCTCCGGCAGGATGGTATAAATTTACCGGTACAGTTTTAAACATGCGCTCTTGCATCTTTGCGACTTCTTCAATAAAGTTTTCATCCGTACTTAAAGTAGTAATACTTGGACCCGACTCTATCAATTGCATGTCGGGAGGTGTAATAGTATAAATCGAGTTTTCTCTCATTTAGTTTACTCTTGAAATGGTTTCGGTGGTGCTAATTTTCCATCATAGCCATCAGGCCATATAACTTCTCGTTTAGCACGTTCTTCTTTTGTTAGTTCTTCTGTTGGTCTTGTATCAGTATACGGGTCATATTTGTCTTTGTCAACCTTTTTATTGTCGGGTTTTGGTTTAATGGTATTATACATTGGTCCAGGATTTTTTATTCCTGCGGCTGCGGCACCAGTATCTTTCCATTTATCTGCAACTTCTTGTAACTCTGGTAATATGCTTTCCTGTATTTCTTCCTCTTTGGGTTCAATTACAGGTTTAGGCTTTTTTGTTGGTGGGGGAGGTACTCTTGGCGGTAGTCCTCTATCTGCTCTGCGCCATTCAAATATGTACTGTGCTGCAATCAGTAGTGCAACTGCTAATGGATCAAACACAAATATAATAATAAGTATTACCCAACGTACTGCATCTTCTAATACATCTCTATCTGTATCACCATACACAAACTCTGCTAGATACTTAACCGGTCCAACTTCTGCTTCTAATTTACGTGCTTCTGCTTGTAGTGCAAATTTACGAGTTGTAATAGCATCTATTTCAGCGTTTGCTTCACGTATGCGAGAATTTTGTTCGTCAATGATAGCATCCAAGTCTGCATCTTCGCCTATTTGTATTTCAGCACGTAGACGTTCAATGACAGCTTGTGCTTGTGCAATTTCATCTTCTGCTAGTTGACGTAGTCTTGCAATTTCTTCACGTGCAGCAATAGTTACTGCATTATCTGCATTACGTAGTTCAGTAATAGTATCTTGTGCTACACTGCGATCTTCTCTGTTAGCAGGAATGTCTCTATCCAATACTGCATCAATTTTTGCTTGTATGTTGTCACGCTGTGTTTGTAAACTACTTGCTGCGTCTGCACGAATACGATCAATTGTGTCTAATAGTCCTTGCTTGCGTTGTTGTACTGCTTCAGTTTGGTCGCCACGTAAACTTGTTATAAGTCCTGTAAGTCTATTACGTTCTTGTGCAATAACATTTTGTGCTTGAGCACGTAGTTCTGTTTCTTGTGCTTGTAGACTTGCAATACGATCTTGTTGTGCTGTTACCCATGCTTCTAATGCTCTGCGTGTGTTGCCACCAAATAGTCCGTCACTAGTAACACCAATCACTGCCTGTCCTTCACGAATCTTATCACGTTCGGTACTTTGTAGTTTGTTTGTTGTAACAACAATCGATTCTTCAATTGCAGCAATTTGATCTTTAAGTGTATCAACTGCACTGTAATCTGGTTGTAGTTCTGCAATACGTGCTTCGTATGCTGCAGCTTGTTCGTCTAGTCTGGCAATGTCTGCATCTAATTGTGCAATTTGTTCTATATAAGGCTGTACTTGTTCTTCAACACTTGCTACATTTGTATTAGCGAGTTCTGTTCTGTACTGTTCTACCAGTCCATTTAAACGTTCTAGTTCAGCATCCAAACTGCGAATTTCGTCTTCATAAACTGCGATACGTCCTAGTAATGCTATTTCTTGTGCATTAATAATACCTTGTTGTTCTTCAATACTAGGCTGACGTCTTGTATATGCACTATCAATACGTTCTTGTTCACGATCAATTTTTTCTTGAATACCAACATCTTCTTTATCAGCATCTGCTTCTGCTTTTACAATACGTTGTTCTGCACGAGCAATAATTTCATTTTGGCGTTCAATTTCAATATCCATTCGCCCTAATACTGCTACTTGCTCTTGTGCTGCGGCAGTTTGTTCAATATGTGCCTTTGATAAGAATCCAAAAATACCCATGCTTGTAATAAACATAAGAACTAGTACAGCAACTCCTAAGTATAACCGCATCCACCAACGTGCACGATTCCAATAACGGTGTAACCAAACAGCCGTTACTAGTTTACCAATTTCAAGTGCGCCGCCCATAATAATGATAGGAATGGCTGCTGCCGCAAAGATAGCAACCAATCCAGCCACACTATAATATATTGCAACCGCACTAATCGTAAGAGCGACAAGTAATGTCAATAATCCAAAAAACATAATTTAATCCCCGTATCTTGTAGCAAGGCCTTCATCAATTAAAGTTTGATTTACGTCGATACGGTTTTCATTTTCGTCTAAAATATAGACATATCCAAGAGTTCTACCAGCCTTGCCACGCTTGTTCATCACAGTGTTGCAGTAGAATTCTTTTCCAACTAATTCAATTAGTCGTTGTCGTGCACTTAATGCACGTTCTTTTTCTTTTTCGTCAAAACTTCTTAGATCAGGAGAAGTAATGCCATGTAATTTAATACGTTGACGAACTAAAACATTGAAGCCTAAATCAACTTCAGCATCAATTGTAGTACCATCAACTACTCTTACTGTAAAACATTTATATTCGTACATAGTGTTAATCCTGATTGGGCTTTTGGTCAGCCAACCATTCTTTTGCACGACGATCACGTGGGGGCGAATTTAAAAACTTCTGTACATTTCTGTATACTTGTCTAAAGTTTTCTTCACGCTCTTTATTTTCCTGCCCCATTGTATTATCTACAACATGGAAGTTAGCAGCGCCAAAAACTTGCTGGAATTGCATCAAGTTCTGCTGAACTGTATGCCACATGTTTTTTACCATTTCATCTGGTATTCTGCGAGCTCGTTGTCTGTTTAATCTTGTTGCTTGTTCAAGGCTAGTGTTTACCATAATCATCATTGTGTCATATCCCAATGATTTTAATGCTTCACTATCTTTAGCTACTTTATCAACATCTTTCCCTGTGCCATCAATTACAACACCCAAGCGTCCATCCAAATAGCTTCCACGTCTTTTTTGTGTTAGTTCTTTAGCTCTGGCACGTGTTTCTTGACCTTTTGGACTTGCAATAGTTTCAGGATCGCTCATATCCATATTTTGCTTATACATCAAGTATTCATAAATTTCATCACTATTAATAGTTTTAAGGCCAGTGCCACCTAGCATCTTTCCAGCCACGTATGACTTTCCAGAACCAGGGCCACCAGCCATGAATACTGCTTTAAAAATATGAGGGTCATTTGGACCCTCTTCTATATGTTGTATTACTTCATCTATTCTCATGCATATATTTATGCAAATATTGTATTAATCCCATCGATAAAACTTGTGTACTCCAATACTACCAATAAGTGTCATATCACGAGCCCAGCGTGGATTTACATAGTGTGCGTGATAGTGTGTTGCACCTTCAGTGAGTCCACGAAACTCGTCAAACTTCATGATCCGCCATGCAAGTGTTTGTGCAGCAATCCATGCATCTTGATCATTTGGACGATCTACTTTACCGTCGCAGTACCAACTAAACTGGCACTGGTTACGAATCATATTACCGTTACTATCAGTGCGTCCTTGTTTAACAACTTCGCATACTGTATTAGGATAACGTGTATCACGCACACGGTTTAATACGACATCACTTACAGCAATTTGGTCTGCCATACTAGACCCACGTGCTTCATAGTAAATGTTAAGTGCCATACAATATGTTTCGGGAAATACATCTTCACTGTATCCGGAAAAGTTTTCAGACGCAAATAATGGTGATGCAAATACTGCTAGTGCAATCACCAAAAAGATATTGTACACACTGCTCAGTGTATTAATTAGAAAGTTTTTCATTTCTGCCTCATTTTTTGGATTGATTATAACTGTCCAAACCTGATTACTTTACGGACAGCACCTCGGTCATCGAGAAGTTTAACTTCGCCGTCTTTAACTTGTCCTTGTTGTGTCAAGCCGTGACGATCTTTTA
>Ga0255772_10002243_pt1 | contig 18961 bp, 14 predicted proteins | sample 071ome_34_FD_179970 | JGI IMG/M metagenome (GOLD analysis project Ga0255772, IMG submission 179970) | Coastal salt marsh microbial communities from the Groves Creek Marsh, Skidaway Island, Georgia - 071411BT metaG (version 2) | ecosystem: Environmental > Aquatic > Marine > Intertidal zone >...
TGCCATACGAACTCAGCCAGAGCATCTTTTCTCGCGAGCATCGCGTCGTTCAGGTTGAGGTCTCACTCGCAACCGTTAATTGAGAGTGATGCCTCAAGTGCTCTTCGCACTCATCAGTAATCAAAACGTATCCGAATGGTTAACAGCCAGAGGCGCCTCCAGCGAACCCTGAAGGTAGCGGCTTAGCGCTCAGCAGTCCGCGCTTTTTCCTCTTCAATCCAGTCGAGCATTAACGTTTCCAAGAGTGATAGTGGGATGGCACCTTGGCTCAACATTCGGTCATGGAACCGTTTCAGATCAAAACGCTCCCCTAATTCGGCTGATGCACGCTCTCGCAAGGACCACATTTTAAGTTGGCCAACTTTGTAAGCCAGCGCCTGTCCAGGCCACGAGATGTAGCGATCGATCTCGTTAACGATGTCTAGTTTTTTCCGTGGCGCATTTTCCATGAAAAAGCTGATGGCTTGGTCACGCGTCCAGCCCTTGTAGTGCATGCCGGTATCCACCACGAGTCGCACCGCGCGCCACATGTCGTAACTCAGTTGACCAAACTTTGAATATGGGTCTTGGTAGAGACCCATGTCGTCACCCAATCGTTCGCTGTAAAGACCCCAGCCCTCAGTGAAGACCGTATAGCCTGAATAGCGCCGAAAGTTGGGGAGCGATTCCAATTCTTGCTGTAAAGCAATTTGCAAATGATGTCCGGGTACCGCCTCATGCACTGTGAGCACTTCAATTTCAAACTTGGGTCTGGACAACGGCTCGTACAAATTCACCCAAAAATAGCCTGGTCGACTGCCATCCGCTGCGGGCCTCGAGTAATAAGCCGTGGTCGTGTCAGGCGCGACCGCCTCCGGAATCACCTTAATGCCGTAGGGCATCCGAGGTAGTTTGTTAAACAAAAGAACAAGCTTCGGGTCGATCTGCTTTGAGACCGCCTGATACTCCTTGAGCAAATCATCCGCATCCTCGAAATAGAACTGCGGATCGTCTCTGAGAAATTTGAAGAATTCTGTGAGCGTTCCAGCAAAACCAACTTGACTCTTGATGACCATCATCTCAGAGCGGATGCGGGCAACTTCCGAAAGACCGAGATCGTGGACTTCATCTGGGGTCATGTCCGTCGTCGTGAAACGTCGCACTCGATACTCGTAAAATGCTTTGCCATCGGGTAGCGACGAGGCCCCAATCTCGTCGCGGCACGCAGGTAAATAGACCTCCGTGAAGTAGGTATAAAGCGTCTGATAGGCGGGTATCACAACACGCTCAATCACCGATTTGGCTTCAGATTGAATTCGAATCTTCTCCGACGGTGGCCAGGCCTCGGGCAAGCGACGGAAAGGCTCAAAAAAGAGGCTTTCTTCTGGATCTTCTACCACCTGCTTGGCTATCTGCGCTGGCACTCGAGACATCGTGATCCTGGGCGGAACCATGCCTTGATCAATTCCCTTCTCCAATTGCGCAATCGTCTGGGTCACTAGCTGATCGACTTGGGCTAACCGCGCCAACCAATCCTCATAATCCACTAAGGTTTGCATCCGCAGTCGATTGCCAGTTTCATCCAACGTTTGAATTCCGCCGCGCTGACTGATGGGCATCAAGTCCGTTCTGAACTGCATCGCCTCCAGCCGATCACGGACTTCGTCATTAAATAACTCGTAATTGACCAATTCATCCTCATTCAGCAGCTCTCGATCGATCTGCGACAATCGATTGAGCTGCTGTTCATAGGCCGTTTTGCGACGCGCCCTTGCGTCTTCAGAGGTATCTGCCCACTGCCGATTGAAACGGCGATCACCCAACATTGATGCCCAAACCGGGCTGTCACGCATATCTTGGTCCCAAGCGTCATCAAACAGTTGATGCAGTTCAGCAACCGCTGGCTCGCGCACAACCACATCAGCCAAAACTGAGATACAGGACCCCGTCAGCATCAAGCACACAAGGTAAAGGGAAATTCTCGTCACATTTCGCCCCAATCGTTATGTCTATTGCTCGACCATGTTGCCTAGAATGGCCCAGGGACACCAGCGGGATAACCCGTCAACCATGGCTGCCTAGCGAAGGAAACAGGAAAGAATTATCCTCAATATCCAAACGATTCAGAGATGCAGCATGGCAGTCGCACAAGTTATTAAAGAGATCAACGCTTCAGCGCAAGCGGTCTGGGCTGAGTTGAGCCCCTTCGACACCATTAAACCCGGAGGCGCCATTGAATCGGTCGCGTATGAAGGATCCGGGATCGGCATGATCCGACGCATCGGAATGGGCGGTGGGGTCATCATCGAGCGCTTGGACGAGCACGATGCCGAGGCACTGACCTTTGCCTACTGCATCATGAATGATGATTCGCCGCTACCCTTTGCAAACTACAAAGCCCGTGTTCGGATCATGGCAACCAGCGATGCTACCTGCACAGTCGAATGGACAGGCGAATTTGATGCCCGAGGGGATGAGGACGAAGCCATTCGCACCGCAACCGGCATTTACGCGGGCGGCATTAAGCGAATGAAAGAGGCACTGAGCGTTTGATGGTAGAGCGCTCCATTTGGGTGCGCACTTTGGCTTTTAAATCTGCTTAACTCATTGTGAGCCCACGATAGTTGTCGTTCGCGACCGCTCGAAGCGTTTCATGGAATTTGGGCGCACCACCGTTATAGACGAAATACTGATTTCGCTCGCCTTCATCAACCCAGAGATTCTTTAACCCAGGAACGTGCTTCGATCCGAACAATGTGAGGCAAGCCCACCCGGCTCTGGGCGGGCGCCTCGCTGACCTTAGAGCTCAAGGCTTGACGGTTACCCTGCGGTCAAAAATGGGGTCCACCTGCTGAATGGTTGCTTGATGCGCCGCGACCGCGGCTTCAATCCTTGCGACCATCTCGGGTAACTGAGCGGAAAGATCCAAACGCTCCGAAATATCCTGATGCAAGTCATAAAGCGCCGGGAGCGCGAGCCTCGTCTTGAAATCACCATCGGCATAAAACTGGAGTTTGTAATGCCCGTATCGATAAGCGGTGAGATTTCCTCGATGGTAATACGGCATTTCAGTTCGTGGGCCTTCGGCCCTCGCTCGCAACGCTTCCGACAAATCAACCCCGTCGGTTCCCTCGGGCAACTCCACCCCAGCCAGCGTGAGCGCTGTCGCGTAAACATCAAGCGTGGTGCCAATATCGCTGACCACCCCGGGGGCTATGTGTTCTGGCCACCAGAAAATACCGGGCACCCGAACGCCACCCTCCCAGGTGGTCCCTTTGGACCCGCGAAACATGCCAGCGCTACCCGCGTTCAGGGTCGATACGGCCTGCCAGGGCCCATTATCACTTGAGAAAAAGACCAGCGTATTTTCAGCAAGCCCCAGGGACTCCAGCGTCTGACGAATCTCACCGACACTCCAATCAATTTCACTCACCACATCGCCATAGGGTCCACGCAAACTCACGCCCTCAAATGCCTTGCCTCTGAACAACGGCAAATGCGGCATGGCGTATGGCAGGTAAACCAAAAAGGGTTGATCCTGATGCTCGCGCATAAACGCTTGCGCGGCCTTTGTTAATCGCTCGGTTAAGGTCGCCTGAATCATCGGGCGCTCGACCAACTCATCAATGACAGCGTTCTCAGCCACCGTGCTTCGGTAGAGCGGGACATTCCAGTATTCCTGCTTGGGATCTTTGAAGGTTTCAATCAGCGCTTGAAAGCCCCCAGCAAACTTGGACACGTTGTTAGTGGCCACGGCCTGCATGACTTGATCGATGGGAGGGGCGCCGACCCGGTCCATATCATTGGAATAAGGGATGCCGAACCAAGTATCAAATCCATGCCGAGTAGGAAAGTTTTCTGGATAATCGCCCAAGTGCCATTTACCAAAGATTCCAGTTGCATAGCCCGCCTTTTTCAACGCTTCGGGCAGGGTTTCGAGCGCCTCCGGAATACCGTTTGGGTCGTTGGGGTGGAACACGTTGATCTTGCGACCATAAAGGCCGGTTTTTACCGAGTATTGTCCCGTCAATAACGCACCTCGGCTCGGCGAACAGACGGGCGAAGCCACATAGAAGTCCGTCCAGCGCTGACCCTCTGCCGCCATTTGATCTAGATTGGGTGTTCGAATGTAGGGATTGCCGTAAGCGCCGAGATCGCCATAGCCAAGATCATCAGCGAATAGAACGACGATATTGGGCGGCCTCGTTTCGCTGCCCTGAATCGGGCCAGCAAGAAGCAAAAGCATGATCGAGAATCCGACTCGAAAACGTTTGATCATGATCTTCAATCCATGCAGTACAGATATCGTCATATAAATGATGACCTCACAAGATGCGTTTTAACTCAACAAGTTCGGGGCAATGATCAATAATTGAATCGATACTTGGCGCCATGAACGAAAACTTTATACCTATGCCATGGCCTACCGAGGTCTCCAGATTCAAACTCTGTATCTTGCAGTCTTGCCATTCCTACTCTAGTTTCAGAAGTCCCCACTAGGGAACTCTATGATTAAAGTGCTAATGAACTCGCTTCAGAAATTTGGCGCTCTGACGCTCTCCATTATTCTGCCACTTTTTGGCCCAGGTGCTCTCGCGCTCGAATCACGCCCTAATATCATCTTGATTGTGGCCGAGGATATGAGTTCACGAATTGGCGCATTCGGCGATTCAGTTGCCCGGACGCCGAGCATCGATGCCTTGGCTGAAGCAGGCATTCGTTACACCAATACCTTTACCGCGGCCGGCGTCTGTGCGCCCAATCGCTCAGCGCTCATCACGGGGGTGTACCCACAATCCATGGGCACCCAACAAATGCGCACTTCACAAATGGGCTATGAGGCGGTTCCGCCTGCAGATATAAAAGCTTTCCCCGAACTCTTACGGCGCGCCGGTTACGCAACGGCCAACACCACGAAGACCGATTACCAATTTGGTAACCCCTTTACCATCTGGGACGCGAATGTCGACACGGGCTTTTCGAACCCGGAGGACCTTGCCCTCTGGCGACACTTGCCCAGGGACAAACCTTTTTTTGCGATGTTCAATCTGATGAACACACACGAGAGTCGCTTGGTTGACGAAACCACGCAAGCTACCCCGCGCATGCCCTGGGTAAAGCCACTATTGCAGTCTGTGCTCAATTTCCGAGCAGAAAACATTCCAGCCATCACAGACCCTCTTGATGTCACCGTGCCGCCCTACTACCCGGACACCCCCGCTGTCCGAAACAGCATGGCGCAGATGTACAACAACATTCATTACATCGATCAACAGACCGCAGAGATTCTGAATAACCTTGAGGCGGATGGCCTCGGCGACAACACCATCGTCATCTGGACCACTGATCATGGCGACGGTTTCCCACGGGCAAAACGATCCATCTATGACTCGGGTATCAAAGTCCCGATGATTATTCGCTACCCTGAGGGCCGTCAGCGAGGCACGCTCGATGAACGTCTTATCTCGTTTGTCGACCTAGCGCCAACGATTCTAGCGCTTGCGGGCGCGCCCATACCCCAGTTCATCCAGGGCCAATCCTTTTTGGGGGAAATACAAAGAACCCATATTTTTGCAGGACGGGACCGGATGGACGAAACCTGGGATTGGCAGCGTGCTGCCCGAGGTCAGCGCTTCAAATACATCCGTAACTATATGCCGGAACTGAGCTACTTCCGGCCTCTGGCCTTCCGAGACATGTTCCCGATCATGGTGGCCCTCTGGGAGGGGCACCATGCAGGGACACTCACCCCTTTACAAGACAGTTACTTCACGGCACCCCGGCCCGTTGATGAACTTTACGACACCTTCGCTGACCCCTCCGAGGTGAAGAACCTTGCGGGGGATCCGGCCTTCAAGGACACCCTTAGAGAGCTTCAAGCTGCCATGGATGACTGGATTGCTCAGGTCGGGGATCTCAGTCAAAGGCCAGAGCAAACCATGATTGATGAGATGTGGCCAGGCGGTGAACAACCCATCACTTCGCCACCGCTGGTCAAGCTCAAGGCTAACAAGATCACGCTTGCGAGCTCGACGCCGGGCGCCTCAATCGGTTATCGCATCTTACCTACGGACTCTCTCGACCATTGGTCGCTGTACCAGAGTCCGGTGACTTTAGCTTCAGGCCAATCTCTACAAGCCAAAGCGATCCGCTATGGCTATAGAGAGAGTGATATCACGCATTTTGACTTTGGCAACCAAGTCGCTTGGCAGGCGCTTGAACCTGGCGGTGATGCGCAATGTTCAGGCGAGACGCCCTACCGTTTTCTCGCGAGGCATAGGTTTCAAAACAACCATCAAGAACTGACATCTCATGGCCTGAATGCCAAGCTCTAAACTCAGTCACAAGCCAACATTAGTCACAAGCCTTATGAATGAAACTTTAAACCACAGCACCTCTTCCCCCTTGGACATCAATTCGCTAGACGACGAAACGCGCGCGCTACTCGAGCGCATCTATCCGGACCACAATATGTCGGCCCTGCAGCGGGCGGCTTTCAAGCACGGCTATGCGAAGTCTCTTTGGTCCCTCATAGACCAAATGGATCGTCCGGATTTTAGTATCCCGATGATTATCACTGAGGCAGTGCAGGTGCTCGCTCACTCGATCTGTGACAACCGCTATTGCGCGGTCTTTCATTCATTCAACATGATCGATTTGGGCTACAACGAGACCGAGGTGCTCGCTATTTTAGAGACGCAACAGTTGCCAGAGCGAGACCAAACGCTGAAACGATGGGAGACTACGCTTCGACTACTGGCGGTCCACTTTCAAGCTCCGTCTACCAGCAATTCTCTCTTTGCTCAGCTTGCTCAGCAGCATAACGACCAAGAGTTGGAAGATCTTGGCGTGTTGATCGCCTACTGCAATCTCGATCGTTTTATCCTGGAGTATTTCTCCGATGAGATTGACCTTAAGTCGGAGCCGAGAATCGTCAAACGAGCCTCATTCACGAATGATCTCTTGGTGAGTTTCACCAGCTTTCAAGGTAAGAAAAACCCATTGTTACTCTGTGTTCGGTTTGTAAATCCGTACAAACCGAACAAGATTGGATCGTTATTGAAGAGGCCATTCCGAAGATTCCCGGCAACGCGCTCTTCTCTCACGGTTATTGTCCCCCGTGCTTGCAACAGACCCTGGCGGCCGAAGGACTCGCCTAGACAACCGCGAACCCTTTGGTCCCCGGCAGGGCCCCGTAAACGAGCGGGTTAAGGCAGTCGCAGTTTGCCCGCTTGGCCCATGCCAACTGGATGATGCGTGAAGCATTCAACTTGGCTCATCGAGGGCATACCCATTGGTCGGTTCGATGGCCCACGTCGTGTCCAAGTCGACGAAAAATCAATGGGTGAATACGACTCTGGCGAGCCTCTCCAGAAAACGCTTGGCCGTTTTCGAGCGGGATAACCAGCTCTCTCTATTACAGCAATGTGGATCTTGAATAGTCCTTGGATGGACCACGGATAGGCCAAGCGTAGTGATTGGAGGATTCTTCAATCCGCCCTGTTTATGATGATTGCGAGATCAGAACTAGAGCGATTCGCGATCGACCTTGAACTGTTCGACCGCTCGCCAAAAATCACTCAAACCATTCACCGCGGATTGCCACCGATTCTCAGCAGAAGCTCAACCCGAGCCGACATTGATCTAGCAGCTCAATGGATCAAGAACCCTGCTGCTTGAGTGCGTCTTGCTCAGCCCACCAATCACCACCCAAAGCGACGCGGCGTACGGAGTCGGTATCGGTCGGATGATGACCCACATCATGCGCGGGCTTGGGTATGTCTTGCACTGTATTTGTGAGTCGACCAATGCCTGTGACCTCAACTTCCACCACATCACCCGGTTGCATGGGTCGAGAGTTCGCAGGCGTACCAGACATTAAAATGTCACCCGGCATAAGCGTGATATGTCTCGATAAGTCGGCCAACTGGTAATCAATCCCGAAGGTCATTTCGCCAATCGCCCCTTCTTGAACCATCTCACCATTCAAATAGGTTCTCAGCGTTGATTGCCTGACGTCGACACCCCGAACGATACCGGGACCCAGCGGGCAAAACCCGTCCATTCCCTTGACGCGTGTCATGCCACCCGCGTCGGTGTCGCGAAAGTCTTGAGCGCCCACATCGTTGCCTGCGGCGAAACCGGCAATGTATTTCCATGTGTCCTCGGGCGCCACATTCTTCATCGGTGCCCCAATGATCACAGCCACCTCGCCCTCATAATTGAGGTACTGACAATCCGCCGGTCGATTCAGCATACCGCGATGCGAGTTGACCGCCGTCACGGGCTTTTGAAAATACGTGGGCGTCACCAGATTCGAAGCTCGAAATTCAATTCGTCTTGATTCATAGTTCAAGTGAATACACAAAATTTTCGTGGGGTCACACGGCGGCAAGTAGTGCGCCTGCGATTCCAAAACTCGCCGACCGTCCATCAGCACTAACTCTTCACCCTCGACACGCGTCCACTCGGGGCGGCCCTCAAATTGAATGCGTCGGCGCTCTTCGCGCTCACCTTCTAATACGTTCATCTCAGACTTCCCTTTTTGCTGCTGTTAATGACCACCCACGCCTTCACTCCTCGGCGTCAGGGGGAAAGAAGCAAATCGAGTTTCGGTGAAAAACTCTCGACTCAAGCCACCGCCCTCTCGCCCGAGCCCACTCAATTTCATCCCGCCAAAGGGTTGCCTTAAGTCACGATCGAAACCCGAGTTGATCCAAATCATGCCCGCTTCAAGTCGGTGACTCATAAAGTGTGCAGTCTCTTGCGATGTCGTCCAGATATAGCCGGCTAAACCATACTGGGTGTCGTTGGCAATCCGCAGGGCATCGTCTCGGTCAGTGAATGGTAAAATCGTTGCCACTGGCCCGAAGATTTCTTCCTGGCACACACGGGCACTCGGGGCCACATCGATGATCGCAGTAGGCTCGACAAAGTATCCTTTCTCACGCATTGGAGGCCGACCACCGCCAAACAAGATCTTGCCTTCTTCTCTCGCCAACGCGAGGTAGTTCATCACTCGATCGTACTGACGCTTGGAAACGAGTGGCCCCAGCCGAGTACTGCGATCTTGAGGATCACCCGGGGTCCATCCAGCCGCAACCGACTCAAATTGTTCAAGGAATGATGCGTAGATCTCCTCCTGCACCAGTATTCTCGAACCTGCGATACAGGCTTGGCCCGCGTTCATAAAAATACTGGCGGCAGCGGCAGGCACCGCTTTAGAAAGATCGGCATCTGCAAAGATAATGTTGGCTGACTTGCCACCCAGCTCGAACGAGGTGCGCTTCAGTTGGGCCGCAGACCGAGCGGCAATGTCCTTCGCTGTTGCGGGAGAACCCGTGAAGGAGACGCCAATCACATCAGGATGCTCAACAAGCGGAATACCCGCATCCTGCCCATAACCCAACACCATGTTGTATACGCCACTCGGCATGCCCGCCTCTTCGAAGATCTCGCACAATATGCGAATAGATAGCGGCGACATTTCAGAAGGCTTATGGACCGCGGAATTACCATAAGCAAGGCAGGGCGCCATCTTCCAGGTCGATAACATGATTGGACCATTCCAAGGCGTGATGAGCCCGAATACCCCGGCTGCATCAGACATGGTATAGGTTAAAAGCGAGTCGTCCCGATTGAACGAATGATTGCCCGCTTGCTCTTGCTCTTGCGCAAAAAACCGCAAATTCCATGCAGAGCGTTCCATGACTGGATGAGGGCGACCCCCAAAATCAGGCCCGATGGGTCCACCCATTTCCAGCGTCTGCAAAGCAATAATTTCCGCTGAGCGCGCTTCAATCAGGTCAGCCGCCCTAAAAAGCACCTGCCTTCGGAACGATGGTTTCGCCCTTGACCAGACGCCATCATCGAAGGCCGCCTTCGCCGCCTTGACTGCTTTATCAATATCAGCGGCCTCACCGCTGGCAGCAAGTGCTGTGAGCGTTTCGGTCGCAGGATTAATGGCTTCGAACGTGGCCCCAGATTCAGAGGCGCAAAACTCGCCGCCAATGTAATGTTTCTGAAGCCCCAGCGCTGGCCCACTTGCTTGGCTCATGACGATGTTCCCAATTGAAATTGGTGCCCGTATGTATCGCGAACATAATACTCAGACTGGTAAGTCGCCGGTCGGCCAGAGCAACCAATTTCTACCTGAAACCCTGAGGGCGATACGCAGTAAAAAGAAAACATATGGTCATTGGCGTGTTTTCCTGGAGCAATGGCAATGGGATAGTGCTCTTTGATGCGCTCATAGGTATGGAAGACATCATCCAGATTATCCACTTCAAACATGATGTGATTGATTCGCCCTTTGGCAGGCAAGCCGAAGGCAAGCGTATGGTCTCGCGAGTTACAGTCCATGAAGAGTATTTCTGCGGTCTGACCATCTGGTCTCGGCACTCTGTATTCAATGCCGCCGCGCATCCCGAGCAGGCGATAGAAGTCCGCAGTCGCCGCTAAATCTCGTTGGCTGATCATCATATGACCGACCCCGCCCTCTCCCGTGACAAATCGACCATACATGCCCCGACCCGGATGGAACGGCAGGTAGGCATCGACCCGAGGTCCATGAAAAATTTCAATCGGGTTACCTGAAGGATCGATTAACTTAAGCATTTCCAGGACCGACTCATTGGCTGCATCAGCCCCATCGACTAAGTCGTAATCGATCCCAGCCTCGTCAAGCTTCGCCTGCATCGCTCGAAACTCAACTTGCCCGGCGACTCGAAGCCCGAAGGACAGCAAATCATCAGCGTTATTGGGTTCAAGCACCACGCGATGATGCCATTGATCTAGACGAAGAAAGACTCGATCACTGGAACTGTCCGGGTGAATTTCTAACCCCAAGCCCTCGCTTGCGAAGACTCGCCAAGCATCCAGATCAGACACTCCAAACTTGACGTAGCCCAATTCCGTCACTGCTGCCATCTTGCCCCCCTTTCAAACAATTAACGTGTTTTTAGACCGTAACCCTCAGTAATCTCATCGGTCGCCTGCCAAAAGCTAGGCACCAATTCCCAAGTTCCATCCGTTTGCGCGATACGGTGTGCATGACTATAACCACGCCCTGCCGAACCGAGATAAAACCGCTCATACAATTCAACGCGAGATCCGAGCGCCGAACCAATCAGATCCCAAGCAGTTCTAAAAAGCCGGGCGCGCTCCATCGCCTCTGCGTCATCAGCGCCTTTCAGATATTCTTCCAACAAAGGACTCAACTCCTGATCAGAAAAGTCCGCCGCTGCAGGCGTGGCCAACAAGTTATGTGAACCAAGCGATTTCAGAATATCGTTCACCCTGACCATCCAGCCTGGCATGGTGGGCCGGAGTGCTACAAAAGGTCGCTCATCACAAATCCAAATGCCATCACCAAAATCCTGAGCGCCATCCTCAGCCGCTTTGATCGCTGCTCGCGTCAGTTCGGCATAAGACCACAGTTCACCCAACCGCTCGATTACATCGCTACGCCCCATTTGGCCCGTAATCTTTGCAATGCGGGTTGCAAGTTCATAAGCGAATTCAAGCTTGGTCAGCGCGCGGATCCCGGTCTGCTGCATGATGTTGCCGACCCAACCACGCCTCAGCGCAATATTGAAAACCGAAGGTTGCTCGTCGCAAAAGACTCGATGCTTTGGAATCTCGACTTCCTCAAAAATAATAAAGGCATCCTGTTCGTCAAATCGACTAGAAAAGGGATGATCAAACACGTTTCGAGGCACGCCATAGTGATCTCGGCATACAATTTTGAGTCCCGGCGCGTTCATGGGCACCGAGAACGCGATCGCGAGATCGGGTTGATGCTCAGGCACTGGCGCACCTGGATAAACCGCCAGCTCGTCCGCAAAGGGCCCTAAGGTCGCAAGAATCCTTGAGCCTGAGACAATGATGGCATCTTTCGTTTCACCCACCTTGCGAAGCGCAAGTTCTTTATTGATGCCTTCATAGTCGGCAATACGCTTATCAATGATGGGATGAACAATCGTGTGTGTGAGCGACAGGTCCTTCTCAGAAATCTCTTTTTGAAAAGCGCACAGATTTTCATAACCCGCTTCGTTGCCTGCTTGTGCCCAAATACTGGGTAAGCCTGCAAACCCTGCGAAGGTCACGTTCACGTAATCGGGTGTGCGACCCAACATGCCCACACTATAGTCAGCGAACTTTCGAAGGCCCCGATGACGACGCTCAAGGTCCTCTCGGCATCGGGGAATCAAGTGGCTGACGCTGGTAAGCCCGGAGTCTGAATCCATCAAACATTCTTCGGCATATTTGTGCTGCCAGTCAAAGTAACCGGCCATACCCGCAAGCGATCCTTCAAAGAGTTCGAATTGCGTCACGTCTTTAACCCGTTCGCCATTGACCCAGACTGCGCGATTGTCCCTTAGGCCATCGAGATACTCCCTACCTGTTCTCGCACCCATTACCTACGACTCATTGATCTCTGTCTCTCGAGACTAGACCGGTCAATATTGAAAAACAAAAGATATTTTTTATTTCTATGGATCTATACAAATTGTTCTTTTCTATAGATTTTTCCTATGACCAACCTTCGCATACAGAAGAAAACAGCGAATCGCGCGATCATGCTCGAAGCCGCGAAGCAACTCTTCATTGAGCGCGGATAATCCAAAACCAATATGGAGGATATTGCCGAAGCAGCAGGTTTTGGCGTGGCTACGCTCTACACTTATTTCAAAACAAAATAGGGTGTCTTTGCCGCGATGGCAAAGAACGACATGTTCGAACTCAAAGCTGAAGGAGAAGAGGCATTGACCTATCTTCCCAGTGACCCCGTTCAAGCGCTGATGGTCTTATTCCACATCTATGCCAAAGTCTATGACTATGTTCCCTACGCTGTTGTGCGGGACTTCGTTCTCAACTCCAAAAGTGCGGGTCCTATTCATGATGTCGCAGTCTGGGCAGATGAATGGCAAATGAATCAAGTCGCGCGTGCCTTAAAGCTTTGGCAAAAAAAGGGAGTACTAGACCGAAACTTAGATGCAATGCTTGCGGCTGCCATGATGATGGTGTTGATTCGGCATCGAAACAATCAAACGGTCGAAGGACCCAAGACAGGAAAGCGATTGGCCAACCTGAAGCCTGCGCTAAATTTGCTTCTTAGAGATTGGCTAACAACTTCTGTTAATTGTGCAGACGATTAGCGCCAAGCCACCCAGGCCTTCGGCTTTTGCGCCATTCTAACGTTTCGAACTCTGGTCTGGCCGAGCGAATAATTTCTTTGATGGGGAGTCGCCTCACCACCAAACGCTATAAAAGAAGACGAGAATCAACGTCACCACGATCGCGCTTAAATTGAAGGCTTTGTCGGTGGCGAAATTCACCGATGCCGCATCCACAAAGCCGGGTTGATGGTTGGGCGAAACCTTTGACCCAATGACCCCAATCAGCAAACACAGAACAAAAACGGCGCCCACTCGGTCCATAAAGGGTAGCTCGGGTAGCCCAATTTTGAATACCACCGACAGTAACGCGGATGCCACCGCTGCAACTAATGCTGCGGTGCCCGTGGTATGCCGCCAGAACAGACCCAGCAGAAAAATCGCCACGATCCCCGGTGTAAAAAACCCGGTGAATTCTTGGATGTACTGGAAGGCTTGATCAAAATTCCCAAGGAGCGGTTTCGCCGACACCATGGCGATGACCATCGCGATCAAGGCCACTTGCCGACCGAGAGTCACAACTTTCTGATCCTGCTCGGGCTTCAAGCCGAAAAGTGGTGCGACATCCAGGGTGAAGATCGTTGAGATGCTGTTACACATGGATGCTAAAGAAGACACAATGGCAGCGAGCAATGCGGCGATGACCAACCCTTTGATACCAGAAGGCAGGAGTAACATGGCCGATGGATACGCTTGATCAGGAGAGACAAGTTGGTCGTTGAGCACAAACATCGCGATCCCGGGAAGCACCACAATCACGGGCATCAATAGCTTTAGAAATGCAGCGAAGGCCATGCCTTTTTGCGCTTCGCGAAGGCTCTTCGCTGCAAGGGCGCGTTGGATGATGTATTGATTGAACCCCCAGTATGAAAGATTCATGACCCACATGCCGCCAATCAGCACTGACCACCCCGGCAGACTCATGTAGTGCGGATGATTGGGCGCTAAAATCATATGGAACTTGTCAGGAGCGCCTGCCATCAGCGCCTGAAACCCCTGCCATGGGCCCGCCCCTTGCCCGACCCTGTCCAATAAAATCCAAGCAATGAGGAGCCCTCCAAGCATTAACAAAACCACTTGGATGAGATCGGTGAGGGCAACAGCCTTAAGCCCGCCGTACAATGAATACGCAAGGGCAAAGCCACCCAACAGCATAAGTGCAACGGTTTGGTCGAGACTTGCAACCGTCGTCATGGCAAGCGCGCCAAGCCACAAGACCGATGTCAGATTCACGAAGGTATAAACCCCCAACCAAAAGAGGGCCATCACCGTCTTGACACGCGCATCATAGCGACGCTCAAGAAACTGGGGCATGGTGTAGATCCCGGTTTCGAGAAAGATCGGCAGGAGGTATTTCCCCACGATCAGCAAGGTCAGCGCCGCCATCCATTCATAGGAGGCAATCGCCAGTCCGATGGCGTAGCCAGATCCCGACATTCCAATGATTTGCTCAGCGGAAATATTCGCAGCAATCAGCGAAGCGCCGATCGCCCACCAGGGCAGTGCCTTATCTGCTAAGAAATAATCGCGTGCACTTCGAACGCTACCCTTCGCCTCGCGAGAGACCCATTGAGCGACCCCAAAGAGGAACACGGCATACAGCGCGATAATCATCATGTCGAGCGCGGAGAGCATGCTTTCAACCCTGTTAAAGTCTAGATTCTGCATTGTTCAGCATCCGAAAGGCCACCACCCGCCCTAAATGCTGGCATTAAACCGAGGCATTCCGCTTCTTACACACCCCTACTGAAACACCACCCATCTGCACAGTCGGCTCTGAAACTCATCCCGAATGCTTTAAACCATTTCTATCGCGAACGACCGCAAGTTCTCTCAGACTCTATTGTTTGAAACCTCAAGGATCCTTGCTGGCATAGCAAGCGCATCATCTATCGCCATCTCGCAAGCTCACGTTGGCACTCAATGTGAGTGCTTAACTGATTTTGTGAATTACGTCAGGAGCGGATAAATTGTGAGCCTGACGTCTTAAGGAGATCGCTATGCCGGGCCCACTCGAAGGAATCAAAGTGATTGACGTATCGGCCGTGGTCTCTGGACCATTGGCGGCCATGATACTCGGCGATCAGGGTGCCGATGTGATTAAGGTTGAACCGCCGGTCACGGGTGAGGTCGTCCGACTACCTAACTTTGAACGGGGCGGACTGACATCTCTTTTTATCAACTGTAACCGAAACAAACGCGGTGTCGCTCTGGATCTCTCAACGCCCGAAGGGGTCGAGGTGATGCACGAGATGATCAAAGACACCGACGTCTTTATTCAAAATTGGCGACCGGGCGCAGCGGATAGGCTCGGGCTGGGCGAGGCAAAACTGAGGGAAATTAATCCAAATCTGATCTATTGCTCGATCTCTGGTTTCGGTCCTACGGGGCCCTATGCTAACCGGCGGGTCTATGACCCCATCATTCAGGGCCTGACCGGCCACCCCGCCATACAAATGAGTCAAGACTTCCCAATTCCCGACCTTGTGCGCCATATCGTTGCGGACAAGTCGACGTCCTACACAGCAGCGCAAGCCATTACCGCCGCGCTATTTGCTCGCGACCGAGGCGCCGGCGGTCAGCACATTGAGATTCCAATGATCGATGCCTCACTCGCGTTCTTTTGGCCCGATGGCATGATCAGACACACTCTTGAAAATACGAACGAGCTTCCCGGCAACTCCTTGTATGAAACGTATCGCCTATGGCACACGCAAGACGGTCAGATCATTTACTTCACCGCGTCTCAGGTAGAGCATGAGGGGCTCTTCCGCGCTTTGGGCCATCCAGAATGGCTTGATGACCCTCGGTTTGCCACCACTGAAGCGAGAATGGTGCCCGAGCATGCGGAAGCCCTCGGTGGACTCATTGACGAGGCGCTCCGCTCAAGCACCACTGAAGAGCTGCTCGAAAAGATGCTTGAAAATGACGTACCGAGTGGCAGAGTCCTGGGTCTCGAAGAAATTTTTGACGACCCGCAAATTAGGCACAACGAGTCGATTCTTGAGTTCAATCACCCGAGCGCAGGGAGATATCATCAAGCAAAGCCCGCGGCTCGATTCCACAAGACGCCACAAGATCCAATGAAAAGAATGCCGCCGCTTTTGGGCGAGCACACCGAGGAGGTGCTGCTCGAAAAGGGTGTCAGCGCCGAAAGAATCGCACAGTTGCGAGAGAAGGGTATCGTGCCCTGACGCTCCGAAGTGACGCAAACAAGGATGCGCTGTTTTGAAGTGAACGCGAATCGAGCGTTCTAGAATGGCGACTCGAATCCATCAAACGCATCCAATACGCTTTATCGAAAAATGCATCCTCTCCGTCGATAAAGGCGCGTCTCCCTCTGGAAAATCACGATCCAAACCGTAGGCTTCCGATCCATACTTGGATGTGTGGGTTCCTACCATGGAAAAAGAGAAGGCACCACTGCGTGTGGGCCTGATGGGCTTTGGCCAAATTGGCCGGATGATCTATCAAATTGCCGCCGAAAATAGCGACGCGGAGATCGTAGCAATTGCAGATATTGGCGAGCCTCACATTCTGACTTATCTACTCAAGTCCGAGTCGGATACCCCCGAGGCATTCACACTCGACGGCAACTATCTCGTAGGGCCAACGGGCAGAGCCCGCATGCTGCAAACTGATGCCCCGAATGAGGTTCCCTGGGACGCCTTCGGTGTTGACCTAGTGATTGAAGCCACAGGGAAATTCAGGACATCTCACGATCTAGAGCAACATCTTGAGGCAGGCAGCCCCAGAGTGTTACTGCGGACTCTCCCGGTTGACCGCATTGATCGTATTCTGGTGCCGGGGGTCAATGAAGCCTCGGCACAGGCATCCGACCGAATCATCTCGGCGGGTTCGGCCACTTTCAGCGCCGCAGCGCTCATGCTAAAGACGATCAGTGACGCCGCCCCTATCGAATGCGCGAGCATAACCTCGATCCACTCCTACTCTAGTGATCAGCCAGTGCAAGATTATGCGGGCAGCGATTATCGCCGCAGCCGCTCAGCCGCCGAAAACATCATCCCGAACACCCATGAAGCCGGCCTGTGGCTGCCTTGGTTGTTACCTCAGTTGGAAGGCCGAGTCACGACCTCTGCACTGAATGTACCGATCCAGCGCGGCAGCCTGTTGGATCTATCTATCGCCTTCAAGGATCCTGGCATGACCGTCGAGCGAGTCAACGACTGCATCCGCAGTGTCGCCAAGGCGCAGCCCAGCCTCATCAAGGTCAGTGAAGACCCCATCGTTTCGTCTGATGTGATTGGCCAATCCTGCACACTACTCTTCGATGCACCTGGCACCATCAAAGCCGGCCAGCGAATCGTCAAGCTGCTGGCCTGGTACGAAAATCTTGGACATGCCGCTCGACTTCTGGACGTCGCAAAGCTGTACGCCCAACTCGGGAGGAGCCCATCATGAACGTCGCCATTAATGGGTTTGGCCGCATCGGCCGGGCAGTGTTTCGGATTCTTGAGAACAGAAATGACATCCATGTAGTCGCGATCAACGATCTGTTCGACCCGCACGCCCTGCGTTACCTGCTGAACTACGACACCGTTATGGGCACCTTCGAAGCCCCGGTTGAGGTGAAAGACGGCAAGCTGCGCACCCCCACGACCGAAGCTCGATTGCTTGCGGAACCCTCACCCAGCGCACTGCCATGGGGTGATTTAGGCATCGATGTTGTGGTGGAGTCGACCGGGATCTTTCGAACCAAAGCACAACTCGAGCAGCATCTGACTGCAGGCGCGAAACGCGTGGTGCTCACGGTACCGGCAGCTGACGACATCGACTACACGGTCGTCCTCGGGGTCAACCATCAAGGCCTCTGCTCCGATCACCAAATCATTTCCAATGCGTCCTGCACCACAAATTGCCTCGCTCCCATGGCCATGGTGTTGAATGACGCTTTTGGCATTGAAGAGGGCGTCATTAACACCGTCCATGCTTACACCAATGACCAGCGTTTAGCGGACGTCCCCCATTCTGATTGGCGCCGATCCAGAGCGGCTGCAGAAAACATCATCCCCACTTCGACCGGTGCCGCTAAAGCGGTGGGGCAAGTGTTACCCGAACTCGATGGGCGACTGCACGGCATCGCTGCCCGAGTGCCGGTGCCCGATGGGTCTGTTGTCGACCTCTTCGCTGAGCTTCGAACGAACGTGACGGTCGATGACGTCCATGAAGCGATCCGTTCAGCGGTGGAGAGCCCTGAACTGGGTGGTATTCTGAGTTTCAGCGAAGGTCCGATCGTTTCTTCGGACATCATTGGGAATCCACACTCATCGATTTACGACAGCGGTTTTACTTCCGTTTGCCAGGGCCGCTATGTGCGGGCACTGAATTGGTACGACAACGAATGGGGCTACTCTAGTCGCGTATGCGATCTGCTTGATGTTATTCGCGGTTGGTAACGGAATTCCAAAAGACAGCCAAGAAACGCCTCTGAATTCGACCCAATAGAAACCAAACGCAAGCCGTTATCAACGGGCCCGCACAGAAACAAACAGGGCGCTAGCGAAAAAGAGATTAGCTGCGCAGATCCTCGAGATTTTCAATGACCTCAACCGAGTTGAAGTGCCGCATCACCGCCCAATACCGTGGGGTGGTCGCTTCGACAATACTCCGCTCTACCTCCCCGGGTGGACATAGAAAATTGCCGACCATACTGGCGAATCCAAAAAGAAGGCAGCCGGCCATTTTGACATCTCGCCGGAGATCCGCTTCGCTGTAGCCCGTGACGCCGCAGTCCAGCAATTTGGCGTAATAGGCCGACATACAGCGTTCGCCCACCTCAGGCC